>ERZ1066132.37-NODE-37-length-61532-cov-9.431348_pt1 | contig 61532 bp, 51 predicted proteins | sample MGYA00382779_ERZ1066132 | MGnify/ENA primary metagenome ERZ1066132 (study PRJEB33369, sample SAMEA5778362) | biofilm metagenome | biome: Industrial cooling water; feature: Water cooling tower basin; material: Biofilm | place: United Arab Emirates | collected...
CTATTGGGTAAGCCGTAGTCCGTCTTGACCTTTACGCGGCGGAAGATGTTCAGTTCTTCCCCGACTTCGGGCTCCGGTAACAACTCTTCCACCACCGTAATAGTGCCGGCAGTGTTGTCTTCGATGGTGTACACAATGCCGCCGCCGAAGTTGAGCTTGTAGCCCACCAGTCCACCAGGCGGAAGCTCGGGGTCGTCAATGGTAATGACTCGCCCCGCCACTTCGACCACTTCGTACGGTACAAAGACATCCTCGGCCGCTTCATTGAGTACCTGCTCGACCCAATAGACGTTTACACCCGCGTAGTCTAAGTCTACCGGCGTCGTGAACCGCGCTGTTACGAAGCCCGTGTCTGCCATCGGATAGCCTTCGTCAAATACGATAGGCCCAGGTGGCTGCACGTCGCCTGCGATAACGAACTGGACGTCACTTCGAATGCTGCGGACTGCCGGGTTAAGCAACCCATACGCCACCAAGCAATACTCGTACGCCTCACCGAATTTCACGGTGCTGTCGGCGTACGTAATCGTAGGCGCGCTGGTAGTACGGGGTATTTGTGTGATGGGCGTGAAGTTGCCTACGTACACCACGCGGCCTACCCAATCCTGGGACGGCAGCACCGTGCCAGGAAGCGTACGAAGACGGACGCTCGTGTTCCCGTTGTTATCAGAGCCGACCTGCACAACCACGCCCAACGAGTCGAAGTCTGCAAGAACTTCCGTACCGGGACCCAGCTTGGAGTCGTGAAGCCCTTCTAACGTTATGGCGTACGCGCCGTCTGCGCCAATCTCACCGATACCTAAAATCGTGGCGTCGGTAGGTGACGCCTCTTCTGACTGATCCTGGATTACCGTTCTTTGCCGGCGCAGTACGTAGTAGCCGCCAACCTTCGGGTCGCTCAGCCACGTCAAGTTGTTCTGGGCCGTACCAATCGTAGGATCCAAATACTGCGTCGTAACACCTACCCACGTAGGCTTGGCCGGAATGTCCATCTCGCCATCCAGCTCTAAGAATCCTGGAGCCGTGATGGTGGTAGCCGTAGACACTGCCAGTACGGCAATTTCGTGAACCCCCGCTTCGAGCGTAATGGGAATGGTGGTCGTTCCCGAACCACGACGGGCCAAGGTGCCGTTCACGTAGACCGCACACGTTCCGCCAGGGCTGGCCACTTGGACCCGAAGGCCGAAGTTGGTACGCTGGCGTATCGTCGCGGTGGTCCGAATCAGCTGGATGTTACCCGGAGCCGACTCACTGAATACCGTACCGTCCGCCGCCACAAGCAGCACCATCTTACCGCCGACTACGCTGTAGTTCTGATAGAACTGTGCGATATCGGGCAGCTGAGATCCGGGAATATCCAGCGACAGCCACGTCTGAACCTCGGCAAGCGTCAGCTCACCGAGATTCGACGTGACGGCTCCGTGCAAGTTTCCTACTGGACCGCCTACAAGATTCGTATTCTGCCGAATCAGCTTCCTGATGCTTTCTAACAGCGACATCGCCATATTACGCCCCTCGTCTTTCTGGTACCAGCACCAAGTGTGCTATGAGTTCAACGGTTGTCGGCAGTACGGTAGAAGATGCAACCGGCATCCACGGAGCAGCGAACGGGGTGAAGTAATCGGTGATCTCGGTGTTGGAGAAAGACTTCATCAAGCCGCCGAGGACTCTCGGAGAGCCGCCCGTGTGGCTTAACGGTACGTCATCTTTCCAGCCAACCCACCCGCCGTGGTCGTAGTACACGCTGCCTACCTCGGCAAGCGATAAGTACCGGGTGTTCCACCAATTCACGGCATCCGTTCTTTCCGCACCACGGTCGTTTGCCGGGAAATACGAACCAGATTCCCATACGTACTCGTGCCTAAACGCTATACGGAACGCGGGAATGCCTAGACCAGTCACTGCACTGTAATTCGGAGTAACAAAGAACGCCGGATACCCGGGATTACGGAACGCTGTACGAGAACCAATGCCGTAGTAGGTCATGGAGTTCAAGTAGTACGGAGCTACCGGCGACGCCTTTACTACCCCGCTAGCCGGTAATTGTGACCGGGAATACACACCACGTAAGTCTTCCCAGTGTGTCGCTTCGTCTTGGCGTAAGTAGTCAAGCGAGTTGGTTGACACGCCGCTAGATTTACACGGCTCTTGCTCCTTATCGACCTTGGTGCCTAAGAAGAAACGCTTACGGGCCGAAGTCGATTCGGTCATGTCCCAAATCGCACTGGAGAACGTTTCTGCATGGGCGTTGTCACCCCAATTGCCCATGCTTAACGCTCGCTCTCCAGCTTCAGCAATTTCTACCGTTACGTTCGGGCCAGCTGTCGTAAGGTAGCAATTCCAACGCCGCAAATCGTACTCCAACACAAAGCGCCCTAACGGGTCGTTGATTCGGTCCTTGATAGAATCAACGTCCAGTGGAGGGAGACACATCGGCGGGAGTAAGAAGAACGGGTGTAAGTCGCGGGTAATGCTCGGAGCCCAGGCGGGCGAAGTGCTCCACGACCACCCGGAAATGAGCGACGTGCTTGCCGTACCCAACTGCCTTGCCGCGTTGTACGCAGACGGCAGCTTAGGCTGGAAGGCGCTATTGCTTACATGGAACGCCGAGTAGTCGTCACTGACCGGAGAAAAGCTAGACCATGCGGCTTCAGCCGTTCCAATCGTAGTGGCCGTAGGCTCGTGCTGCCACCACCAATGCTCCAGCAGCTTGTCGAGCAAGCTTCCGGCGCTTGCACCGTAACGCGCTAGCTGAGAGTCTTTCCACGTCGGCTCCTGCGTCCACTGTCTGCAAACTATCGTACGCCGCAACTGATACGCAGGATCATCGCCCCACGTAACCGGAGTGGTGTTGTTGACAAGCTTGGACTTGTCTACGAAACTCGTATTCAGTGCCCAGGTCGTTCTGCCCGAGCGGTCCGTGACCATGCTGGACAAGTAGAACAAGTACGACATCAGAGCGAACTGCAACCGAGAACGCTCGCTTGCAAGATCTCTCGTAGTAGACCAGCCAGGAACCTCTTCTAGCTGCAAGTAGTTGCCAAACTGGATGGGCTGCTCTACGCCGCTATAGAGGAACTCCCGCTTGAAATCTTCCGGGCGGAAAATCCATTCGGTAGTTCCCGCGTCTCCTGCATCGCCCACCCAACGAAACTGCTTGGCTTTGCGATAGCCCGTATCTTCGTACACGTTCGTATGTTCGTCGTTGACCAGTCTTCTATTGGCCAAGGTGCGCTGCCGAGTAATCGTACCCGGATACGCGATGCCCTTGTCAATGATGGTCTGGTCAGCGATGTACGCACGAAGGTGGACATGTCGAGCGAGCTTGACACTAGCCTCTTCTCTCTTGTTTTCCCACAGCTTACCCGGACGCTGCTCCACATAGAAACGTAACCGAACAGGCTTGGCGTTGTTAAGGGTAGCAGCTACCTCGTTAACGGCCGGCGTGCTCGTAGAAAGTGTGCCCCAGTTCTCTTCTACGCTTCCGGCGCTTGCTCCAGAGGTTGCGGTAGGGCTAAAGGGCGAGCTGGAGACCCAGTCTGACACTTTGAGGCGTACTTTCGTCGGCTCAGGAAGATGCGTATAGCAATACACACCGCTCTCTAAGTTCTGATCATCCAAGGTATCGACGGCCACTGTTCCAGGTAAGCGGTCGCTGATGGACTCGATGACCACATACCACTGGCCGTACGTACCATGACCAATGATCGGCTTACCGTTAGCGTCGCGCTTCGTCCAGATATACGCAAGCTGAGAATACTTGCCGCCTCGTATCTCCTGGTTCCAGACATAGAAGCCGCTGCCAACACGCTCCCGCGTGTCGCTGGCACCGAAAGCGCCATCAACCAGCGAAGCGTACAGCTCCGACTGATCCGTATTCCATGCGCCCAACTGGTCCACGCCGTCCCAATAGAAACGGTTGACCCCTACAGACAGGTATTCCCAGTGCTTTTCGGGCTCCTGGGGATCACCTTCTGCGCCAGTAAGCCACGCCACCACCGTTCCGTCAAATGCCGAACGCAACGAGACGCGGAAAAGCCCCTCGACCAAGCTCGCGAAACTTACTTCGACGAGATGCCCGAGTTCTGAAGTGTACGGATCATAGAAAGGACTGAACGGTTCTCCGTTGTCGTCCACTCCGACAGGAAGCACGTTTGGATCAACGCCGCTGCTGGGAGGGAACAGGCTCTTGTAACGAACATCCCACGTACCGGTGGGAAGTCCGAAGCGCGTCGTTCCATCGCCCTGAGCCCACGGCAGAGAGATCGTCGTGCTACCGTTCGCGTACGAGAACGAGGTATAGGTGTGGTACGGGTTATTGCTTACCCATCCATAAGACTGTTCAGTGTCCGTGGTTCTGTAGAACACCCGCAATCTCAGGTCGTCGTTATCTCCTGGAGGTAAGATGTTCGTACGATTGCCGTAGAGTACCACCGTACTACCGATCAACTTGTAGTAGAACGGCGTGTCATCTCTCGGCTCTTGTGTAACCAGGTACGGGCCCATCTTTGTGCTGCCGAAGGTCGTGTTACGAACGTCGGCTATGACTTCAACGATAACCCAGTTTGGTGGAATCGTGTACTCGATTAGTTGCTGCCCCTTAAGCCACCGGAACATGTCACGAGTCTTGATCGACTCGCTGATGGGTCCGGAAGCCGCACTTGGCGTAAGCCGCACCTGCATCGTTCCCGGAATAGGTGGCCACGGTGCCCCACCCGGAAGATTCAACGATCCACCAGAAACGCTAAGCCCGGTGTACTGCACAATGTTTCCCGGAGCCGTCGTGTCCAGGACGGGCTTCGCGTAATTGCCTGTAAGGTTTTCTACCGTATGACCGCTCAGCGTAGTGTACCGAATACCGACGTCAATAACCGGCTGGTTGTCAAAATCCGCTAAGTCGATGTCGTAACGAGGCTCGTACGCCGGGTAATCCGGCCACGGAGAGCCTACCAAAGACGTCGTAGCACGACTCCCTGCAAATCGGTGGGTGACCGACGTTACGTACACCGTGCTGTCTGCTAGCACGTTGTACTTGCTGTCGTTCACCAGTACCGGATCACCGGGCTGAACGAACGGTAAGAACGTCGTCTCTACTCCCGCACCAGGCCGGGGAACGCGCTGCCGATAGATAAAGACCTGCGCCAAATACCGGGCGAATCCATCATCGCCGATACTGCTATCGTAGATCATGGACTGCTTGGGATAGCCTACATAGTTGAGCGAGGTAGGATCTGTAATGGAGTTGTGATCCACCGCATTCTGAACTACGAATTCTTGCTCAGTAGGCTGCTTGATTTCAGCAAACTTTTCGCTATCGGTGACCTGCGCCTTTCTACGACCGACGATGGTCACCTTGTTACGCATCTCGTCAGCGCTCTGCGTCGCCCGAACGGTAAGTCCAAGGTCACCCGTATCAATGGGACCGGGCAGTAACGATCTGTCAGGGTCTACTGCGTAGCACAGCAAGCAGTCTACGCGCCGCTCTGTAGAACCGCTACCGCCTGTCGAGGTGAGCTCCACCGTATACGTGCCGTAGCCTTCGCTCAAATTCGCCGTCTGCGGAGGCCAGGCGGTAACGATAGTTGAGTTCGAAGTAGGCTTACTTAACGACGCGTCAAAAAGAAACTGCTCGCTGCTCGCCGAAGGATCCACCACAAACGTGTTACGGACCGTAGACCCTTCCTTTACCGTAACAGTCCACTGGCCAAGACCGGGAGCACGAGGAAACGAGATGTCAATACGCGCTGCCGACACGGTCTTGGCAAAAGCCGCCGTACCAGTCGTCTTTACGTACCGCGCCGCATACGCTGCGGGATTGACCTCGTACGTACCCGAACCTGTCGTTACATCGGTGGTAAGCAGGTCTACGATTCTGCTAGGAATGTTCTCCGGGTACAACGAAAGATCGCCCGCCTCGTTAAACCAAACGCGGTAGCCCATACGATCTGTCAGCTCGCGAACTCTTGCCCACATGTCCTTGGTGGGCTCCACCTTGAACAAGTACTCGTCGTCAAAAGGCCGCGTTTCGGTAAAGGCCAGTCCAGTGTTTCCGTAATGCACAGGGCGCGGCAGCCGAATCGGCGTACCGTTCGACGTGTACGCCCGGGTCGTGTAGCTGAGCCACGGCTCGTCAGGAACAACCACGCTTTTGTCGTTCGCGAGTACCGTATTCAGCGCGAAGAACTTCGAAGAGCAAATACCAGCGCGGTGCGCAAACTCCTGTACCGCGTATTCCAGCGGCCATGCGTCGAACGCCGGCACGTTGTACACCGGCTGCCCTCGCTGATACGCCTCCGCACGCATCGGATCTACTAGCCGGAAGTCTCTCGCCATGTAGCTGATACGGTCAGGAACCTGCTCGTACTGCTCAACCAATCTACCCTCAAATCCCACACACGACACCTGTACTGAGTCCTGCTGCACGTCAGCAAAGTCGTCTACAAAGCCAGTAAACACCGGCACTTCATAGGCCGGTGTTCCCGTGGAATCGAGAGTACGTGTGCTAATCTGTATGAGCCGCTTGCGGCGAAGAATGAGCTTCTCCACGCCCTCGTCCATAAGCTGGAGCGCTCCCGGATCATCCGGAGACGAGCGGATAAACAGCCACCCGTGACCGTCGTTTCGATCCTCCGAAGGATTGATCAAAGGAAGTTCCAGTGAAGCACGGCTCGCCGAACCCTTCTCGTGCACGACTTCCACCTGGGTAATGAAGTCCAGGGTCACAGGCTCCAGCAATGCGCCGTGATTGAACAGATCCATGCCGAGCACCGGAGCCGCAGCAATAGCCGCGCTCAAATCCTGCGAATCGCTTGGAAGGGTGCCCGCAAGCGCTTTCACCACCAGACCGCCCCAATCTTCTGTGCCCCGCTGCAGGTAGTACACGCGCAGTGTATCACCTGCTGCGAAGGTGGCCGTGGTGCTTAACGTAGGACCGTCCTGCAAGAAGCCCACTTCCGTTAGCTCCGTGGACAAGAGTACCGTAGGCACGCCGGCAGCCGGAACCTTGACGATCTTAATGAGGCCGTTACCAGCCGCAGCGAAAGTCAGTGTCGTGCCGGTAGTCAGCCAATCCCGCTGAGCCGTTGGCAAAAACTCACCACTAAAGCACACGGAAACCTGTCCGGCCTTCGTACTGCCCCACCAGTTCGGCGCACCAGATCCCCAGTAGCTCTGAATTAACGGGCAGCGCCCGTCACTTACCGTGGCTACGGACGTGCCGGTAAACGCGGCTTCGATAGCGGAAGCGGTTGCGCTCTGCCATGCTTCCACGTAACTCGCCCACGCGCCTACGCTCGCGGGCTCACGCACGCGAAGTTGCATCCCTTGCCCCGCCCGGTCACCGCGCACGAAAGCAAACGGCGTGTCCCACACCTTGACAGTGTAGTTCGGCTGTTGGTCGGGAACAAAGTTTGCTGCTAAGTCTGCTACAGGGCGCATTAGCCTACCTCAGTCCAGTCGGGATCTTCTATGACAAACACGAACTTGCTTTCTGCATACTTCATGAGGCCGCTTTCCAGTGGCGTACGGGTCGTGTCCAGCACGCGCACCTTCCACCAGCTGGGTTCCAGCCAGGTAATCGTAAGGGACACGGTACCAGTAACTTGCACGTCCGGGTAGACGGTGAGTGTTGTGTCGGTGGCGTATTCCACGCTGACTCGCTGCGAGGCACTGGTTTCTCCATCTACATACAAATCGACCGTCGCATGGCGCAGCACTGAAGGATGCACGATAGACGTAAAGTCCGCTACAGTAAGTTCGTTACCAGTCCGGCTAATCAGTGGCGTGGTAAGCGACTGTCGTTTGTTGAGTAGATTGGTGGTGCCGTCGTACACGTAGATGTACGGAGACTGGCCAGTCTGCTGACGGTATCTGGAGCGGAGGCCTTCAAGCCAGCGGAACTGTCGTTCGTAGGTCTGAATGCTCGGGCCATAGTTTGCCCACACCCAGCTTCTACGGCGCGGATCCTTATTGAGCTGCTGATGCACCACCCGGCCATCGCTTGTCTCTACCACCTCGCCGAGAGGCTCAGACGGATAGTCTACGCGGGTCGGTGCAGGATCCAGCTCTACCGTAATCGCGCTTCGGTTGTGATCGCTAGTGGCCAGTGCCACCCAAAAGCCTTTCGGCGGTATCGAGCCAGGCATCCAGTCCTCCGCTCCGGGAACGTAAACAGTGAAAAAGCCGTACGACGACGTACCGCTATAGGAAGAACCTGAGAGATCCTTAATGGCTCCCGCAGGAATTTGCAGCACAATGAATCGACTGTCAGGTAACGCGTTAGTCGGATCCACTATAAGCTGATTACCGTTGAAAGTCAAGCGGCTACTTGTTGCCACGTTAAAGACTTCCAGGACCTGGTTAGGCGCAGCCATCAGTACAAGATTCCCTACCCCGCGCTGAATCGCCGCGTTGAAGGTTAGGGTGATGTTGTAGTTGACGGGTACTTCTAACTGAAAGTACTCCGGGTCGAAATCTACAACCTGCAAAGTCTGATTCGCCGTGCTAACGAAGTAGCCGGTAGTGCCAGCATACGGATTACCCACGACATCGGTAAAAGAGCCTGCCGGGAAATCCAAGAAGTAGGTCGTGTTGTAGTTGAGTACGACCGAGGGGTCTACGGTTACGATATTACCGCTGACAAAGACCAACGGGCTTGTCGCGGCATCGAAGCTCTCTATGACAGTGCCCGTGCTTGTACGAAGCACAATAGTACCTGAACCACGGACAATCGGCTCGTCAAAAGTCAAGGTGAACGCGGGAACCAGCGAGACGTTCGTCGCGCCTACGATAGGATCGTAGGCTATCACCACAGGACCGGTTGTATCAACTAACGTGGTAAAACTGTAGGTACTCAGGCCAGCGAACGGGTTATTCGAAAGGTCGCGTATTGCACCTAACGGTACATCAAAGAAGACTTCCGTGTTGTACGGTAAAGTGATCGACGGATCAATGACAATGGTGTTTCCACCAATGAAGATCCTCGTGCTGGTAGCCACGTTGAATGTCTCTAGCACCACGCCATTAGAGCTGCGAAGTACCAGTGTTCCAGAGCCGCGCTTGATGGGCTCGTTAAAGGTCAGTACGATATCCGTGTTACGGTTCACATTGGTAGCGCCGGCCACCGGACTCGCACTGACAAGCAGCGGCGGAGTGAGGTCTACTACCACCACCGGAGAGCCGTTAAGCTCTAACCTGGCATGGGTAACACGCTGATCCGTCTTACCGGAAATGAGCGTGACAAAGAGATTGTCTGGATCGGTGATGAGTGCCAGCTCTTCCGCAGTCAAGACAAATTGGAAATCCGTAGTCGTAGGCGTAAGCGGCAACAGCACTCGCGTAGCAATTGGCGTGCCGCCTTGCATAACGATAACGATAAGGTCAGCGCTCGTACCAGAAATCTCAACCCACGCCTTAGTCACTCGCTGGTCCCCAGCGCCGGAAATGAACCGTAGCTGCAAAGCGTTCGGATTGGTGATCATGGCCACTTCGGCAGGCGACAACGAGAATTCGAAGTCATTGAGTACCGCCGTAAGCGGCATAATGACCCACGACGTAATGACCGTTGGCCCCTGCATGAGCAGCACGATAAGCGGCGGCGCAGCGCCCGTCAGCTCGACCCACGACGCGGTAACGCGCTGATCTTCCGTGCCGGATATCAACCGGATCTCTAGATCCGCAGGCGCAGTTATGAGATCGCGCTCTGTAGACGTGAGCTCGAATTCATAGTCCGTTGGAGTAGCCGTCAAGCTGTCTAGCTCACGCGTAGCGATCAGCGTAGCGCCCTGCCAAAGCTCTACCGTAAGCGTGGTCTCTGTGTAGTCAACCGACAGCCTTACGTAATCCCAATGGGCAGTAACGGCGGTACCGTCACCGCTCTGCTCAACGAGACGAATATCTCCTGCTTCGGTATGTCGTGTATCGCCTTCTTCTGTAACACGAATACCTAAGGTGTCCAGGGGGACGCGAACTTTGATGGTCGTGCTTAGTACTGCGTCCAGCAAGGCAGCTCTAGTCCACGGTGCTCCGCTAGGAGACAGTGGAACATTGTACGAGCGATCCGTCAAACTCAGAGGATCGGCCTGATCGAAGTACACCGCCGAATCTGCGCCGCTAACCGTGAGAAACGTCTCAAGCACCGCGCCGCTCCCAACCACAGACACCCGCTGCCGAGTCTCTAGTCGTACAGCTTGGATAGTTGAGCCTAAAGGAATAGCAGAATCGAAACCGTACCCTGCTTGGGAACGCTCCGCTTCTTGCCCAGGGACCGCAATATGCGCACTAGCTGTCGCGTTGTCCGCCGCTTGCACATTCGTCGGATCCGTCCAGGACCCGCTTACGGGTGTGTCAATTGTAGGATAGCGTACAGTAGTTGGCATAAAAGAAAAGCGACGGGTGTCAGAAGACACACGTCGCGTAAGGATATAGTACGCCCCGAGTGCCCTCCCCTGTACTTAATACGTCGAATACAGGGGAGGTTCCTCGAAACTAGGAGTTTCTTACATCAAAACTACCACCAATCCTTCCAAGTTCTCTACGCAGCGCACTGCTCACCTGCTGAGCGATAACTTCCGCGTCTTCTCCCTTGGCTGCCGTGATATTGAACTCGATGGTGTTCTGCTGCACAATACCCCGGCCATCTCCTGCACCGCCACCGACCCCGAAAGGTCTAAACTGCGGGACCGTGAAGCCGGCCGGAACATTGACAAAGCGGCTGTCCAGTACCAACAACTGCGTCTGATTCTGTATCGCCTGAATCTGTTCGCGCGTGTTGCGTTCGATCTTCTGAAGCGCCTCGGTCTGGTTATTTGCCTCCTCGTCCCCGCCCTTAATCAGCCCGCCGATCAACCCGCCAAGTACGCCGCCAATAGCGCCGCCTATTGGTCCGAGTGGAGTAGCCGTGCCAACAAGAGAGCCGATAGCTGCGCCCTCATTGGCAAAGGTGTTCTGGCTGCCTCCTACCGTAGTGCCTAAAACGCCGCCTAAGAGCGACCCAGCTAAGGGAAGACTGGAGTTGAGCAACTCTCCGTATCTCCCCTTGAACTGGAACTTGCCAGAAGCCGCTGCAGCAGCCCCGCCAACGGTCATAGGAATGACCCCGCCATTGGGCACTACAGCGCCTCCTGAGGGCACTTCAGCCCCGCCAAGGGCCCCTCCTACGCCTGGAATGCCCGCGCTACCTGCAGAGATGCCTAGGCTGGCAAGCATATCCTGTACACCCAGAGCAAAGCCACGCTGAATTGCAGTTTGCGTCGTAAGCGCCCCGTTGTTAAACGCGGCGTTTATGGTGTTACCCAGAAGCCCCGTTTCGCTGAAGATACGATTCAGGAAGATGTCGGTAAGCCGGCCCTGCGCTCCCGCCCCAACTCCCCGAGCCAATCCGCCTAAGCCCTGAGCGCTAAGATTGTTAGACGTGCTGAAAAACTCGCGCAACGGGCTGATGATTACATCATTGGCCAGCTGGCTAGCTTCCTGTCTACGCTCCCGCACGTTCTCCAGATTGGCCTGGCCCAAAGCCTCCAGCCGAGCAGTTCTTTCGGCTGCTCCAGCCGTACCTAAAGCGCGCAGCCTGTCAGAACGTGCGTTTTCGAGTTCGAACCGAGTTTCTGCGGTGTCGATACCACGCTCTCTAAACGTACGCTCCGCAGCCTGTAATCTGAGATTAGCCTCTGCAACAGCCTGGCCACGCTGTCTCTGCAGCTCACGAAGTCTGAACTGCAAAGCCGTAGAAGGATCCCCAAACGCCTGCGCCGTATCTCCCGCAAGTCTCAACTGCACCTGTTCTAACGCGCCTTGTGCCGAAAGCCTTGCCGTACTGCCCGCAAGATTTTGCTGCACAGCGTTCAGTCTTCCCGCTCTAGCAATCGCATCAAAGATAGGAGCCTGAGCAACTCGCCGAACCTCTTCTATGAGCTTTTCGATTCCTCCGGTAAGCTGGAAGAATCGCTGAATGTCGTCCGGCTTAATGGAGTCCAGGCCGGTCAGCAACGTGTCTAACGACTCCCTAAGACCCTTTGCTACGTTCGCCGTGGCCGGATTACGCTCAGCTTCTGTAAGGAACCCACCAATACCCTGCTCAGTAGCGATCTTGTACTGCTCGCGTAGGACTCCCAATCTTGTGAGCGCGTTATTCCTTGCCTGCGCTGTGCCCGTAGCGTTATCCGCTAACCGACGAATTTCAGAGCTGGGAAGAATTATTCGAGCGTTACCTTCGTTATCCTCCGGATTTGCCGCGCGAATTAGCTCGTCGATATTACCGCCAGACCCAGAATTCAACAGATACTGCACCTGAGCCCGGGCCAGGTCGCCAAGGATGCGTGTAGGCTGTACGCTTACATCCGTAACGAACTGCTGAGCGGCACTCGACTGCTCCTGTATTCTGTCAAAGTAAATACCAAAACGAGCACGAAGATCGTTCTGAGTCTGAATTTCTCTAGAACGTACCGAGTAGTTAATGAAGGGTTCGAGCAACCGCTCTCTAATCTGCGGCCCTGCTAAAGCTCTGTTGTACAGATTAGCCGCAGTCTCCGGCCGGCTAAGAGGCGTCTGAAGGCCTCTTAACAACCGAATCGTACCCTGATTAGCTGCCTGGTTGTTAGCGTCCGTAGAGAACTCTCGCAGAAGATTCTGACGGGCGCGTTCAAACGCCTGACGTATAACCGTGGTAAACACCGCACCTGGAGTAGACAACTGGTCAGTGTTACCAAGATCAACGCCAACCTGCTCAATACGATTGCCTGTATTGAGATAGTTACGTATGCCCGACTCAAACTGCTTAGCTAGCGCGTCTTGATTTCCAAGCCGCACATTAGCGTCAGACAACGACTTTTTCTGATCGTCAGTCGCTTTAGTTAGACCCTTCAAGGCTTCGTTGTAACGAGCCTCTAAAGTCACCTGCTCTCCCTTAAGCCTCAACGAGGCTTCAGCAGACCGAAGCTGCGACTCCAACTTACCTGTTACTAGCAGGTTAGCCCGCGCAAACTCGTCGAGTTTGCGTAAGCCGTCCAAACCTCGGGCCTCTCCGACAATGTTAGAGATGGACTGTCCGGCAAAACGCAAGCTCTGTACACTAGTGCCGGATTCATCGAACAAGAATCTTCCACGTATAGACAGCGCACTTTGCAGTGCCCCTTCTATGCTTCGAGAAAGAGCCGTCCCCTGATTCTCTTGAGGACGAAGACCTCCTTTGAACGGTACAAGGCCGCTTGCGCTATTCCTAAGCGCCTCACTCAAGTTAACCAAGCGAGAGCCAACTTCGTTCGTGTAGTCTCCTAAATCCTTTGTAAACTCCGCTATGGCGGATTGCGGAAGCGCCAAAGTAAACTTCGAAGACTCCTTGAGTATGTTCAGAGCCTCTGCGGTTCTGAAAGACTCGTCGCCCAGCGCAGCGAAGCCAGGAAGTGCCTTGTCCAGTTCAGCAACAAGGCGCTTTGTGGCCTCAGCGTAAAGTCCGGGCTGAGCAGCATCCCCAGGCTGTAAAGCAAACGGTCGAGGCCCGAATCTACCTTCGCGTTCTATGTCTCCAACTACAGTATCCGCAGCCGTTCTCAGGACCTTGGTGAAATCATCCGTAGAGAACCCAAAAGATTCCGCTCGTGCGGTAAACGACTGGAACAACGGGGACTTTCTGAACTCGTTGAAATCGAATCCGTTGGTACTTCTACCAAAGACGTCCTGATTACGGATGTCAAGGTTTCTCTCTATAGTAGAAGCAGCTCTACCTAGTACCTCGACTGCCCCAATGATAGCAGCAGAAGTGCCTAAGAATCCTAGAGCCGAGCCGCCAGCCAAAAGGCCCGCGCCGATATTTGCAGTACCGCTTACACCACCGGCCAAAGCGGCACTACGAAGTGCCTGCCCTCTAAGCGGAGCGCCGTCAGCATCGACGAGGCCGGCACGAATCAAACGGTTCGCACCGAAGTTAGACGCTGCCGAGCCGAGACGAGCAGCCGCGACACCACCCAAAGCCAACCCTAAAGGATTGGAAGAGGCGTTAAGCGCCGCCGTACCTCCACGCAAGGCGAGCTTGATAACCTCACCCACACCGCTCCCCTCAAGCAACTGATAAGTGAAGCCAGTAAGGGCGGTCTGGAAGCGCTGGTACTGCGCCTGCACCGTATCAAGCTGCAGGTTAACACGAGCCTGCGTATCACCGTAAGCGAACGCAGATTCAGAGGCCACTTCCATGGCCTTGTTGAAGTTGGTTAAGAGAGCTGCCGCCGTATTGGTCTGTCTGGCACCGGCAAAGGCCACGAGGAGTTCCTGTGCCTGTACCGTTTGCCCACTTCCCTGAAGACGCTTGTACTCGTCCGCAATATCAGAGAAGATGTCCTGCAACGGGCGTAAGGTATTCGGATCTTCGCCCGCGAGATTGATACCGAACCGTCCCTGAAGCTGACGGCCGACTTCAGGAGCCGTAAGACGAGAGATGAGGAAGCGAAGCGCCGTAGCCGCCTGGTTACCGCTTACTCGGGTGCTCTCGATAATCGCCGTCGCCGCACCGATTACCGTGTCCAGTGCATCGACGCCGCCAAGCTGTTGCGGCTGCAGCTGCACAGCAAGCGAGCCCGCACGCTGTACCGCTTCACTTAAGTCCTGCGCACTAACAGCGTACTGCGATTCGATTCTGGAGATTCTGTCCAGGATCTCGAACGGCGCGACTCGACCGCCAGTAACGTTGTCAGCGGCGATAAGGAATTCCGTTGCCGCACCCGATTCCAGCCCAGCGCCAACCTGCGCAGCAAGAGACGCACGGGTAAGCTCTACAGTACGTAAGGAGCTGGCACCGGTCTGAGCGAACGCTCTGCCCGACTGGATAGCCTGAAGCAGCGGTACGCCGAAATCAGACGACGCCTGGGTAAATCCAGTCGCCACCTGCTGAGCCGTAGACGCCGAACGGTCTTCGTAGATGCCTCGCAGACGAGCAATTTCAGACTCGATCTCCACAGCCTGCGTTATCTGATTTCTGATAGACGACGCAAGCGTATATACAATACCACCGGCCAGCACGTACTCGGTAAGGTTACGCGCCTTGTTTACAAACTCGTCAAAGAACGTACTCGTCTTGCGAGTCTCGGCAGTCTGTAAGATCTGCGCCTGCGTAGCCTGAATCATCAGGTCCGCTCTGGTACGCAGCTCCTTGTTAAGCTCTCTCTGAAGCTTAACTAGTTCTGTCGCGTCACGAACGTCCCGTCCGTTGGCCACAGCGGCCAGTCGGGTCTCAAGCTGTAATCTCCGCTGATTGCTTTGCTGGATCTCTCTATCAATCTCTGCAACCCGAGCCTCTCTTTCACGGAAAAGCTCACGCTGTCTGGTACGATTAGACGTACCAAACATCGCATTCACATCGGCCTGTCTGTTACCCGCGTCAGCCTGCAGTCGCTCACGGAAAGCTCCAATTACATCAGCGTTGAGAGCCTCAACCGGCTGATCTGATCCCATGTCCTGCAAAATACGACGGCCCAGATTCTGGTAGTTCCTTCTACCAAAATTAGCGCGACGACTCGCCGACTCCAACGAAGCTCTGCCGGCCTCTAACTGATCGGGTGTCGCGTTGCCCTTCTGTAACGCCTCGTAAGCGTTTCTAGCCTTCGCTTCCTCATTCAAGAGACGGGGAAGTTCACGCTGAGCCGCGAAGAACGCCCCTGTATTTGTGCTGAAGGCCTCTAAGCGCTGCTGGGCTGCGCGGGCCAAGCCTCCTGCTTCAAGAGCCGAGCGATTCTGTCCGGCAGATACGCCTCGCACTTTCTCCAGTTCGGCCAGCTCCTCACGTACGCTAAGCAGCTCAACGATAGCTCTACGAGCGGGATTGATCTGATTTGCCGCACTCAGATAGTTCTGAGCAGCTGAAAGTCCCGCCTGGCCGTAAACACCAGGACGTAAAGCATCCGTAGCAACGATCTGTCCGGCGAGTTGTCCAGCTACTCCAAAATAGCGGCTAGATTCTCTACGACCTGCTGCCAGTAACGCGCTGTTATTCTGACCACCAAACGCCAAGGCTTCAGCGTCTACTGCAATGTCGCGCTGTCTAGTCTGAGACTGGGCCAATCGCTGGAACGTTCTACGAGTAAGCGCCAAAGCCGCAGGGAGCTGAGAAGGGTCGCCTTCGGGACCGCCGATCACCGTAGCCTGACTAATGTCAAAGGCGCTCAGCTGTGCTCTCGCGCGAGCAATAGCCTCCTGCGAAGCTCTAAGCTGCGCACGATTCTCTCTTTCAGCCGCACGAGCAGCCTGGCCGGCCAAACGCTCTTCTTGTAACGCACGCTCTCTTGCACGAGCCGTAGCGGCGCTAATCGCTCCCGACTGAAGTCTTCTTCCACCACTAGTACCGGCAAGTACACCAAGAGACGCTGCAATAGGCTGAAAGGCCGCAGCGATCTTCGTGAACTGGTCGATTACCGGATTGAGATTAGCGTCTGTGAGCGCCTTGATGCCCGCATTAAGTTGGTCCAGCTGCTTGTCTGCAGCACCGACCGCAGCGCCCAAGGTGTTAGTAGCCTGAGCCTGCTCCTGTATCTGCTTGCTGAAGTCAAACGCCTGCGCACGTATAGGATCGGAAATTGCTCCACCACTCCTAAAGCCGCGCCGCTCTCCAGGAGATACCAGTCTACCAGACATAACACCGCGAGCACTGGCCGTGCCAGGTACAATGTAGCGGCCACCAAACTCTATCTCACGTAGAAGCTCTTCACGCTCCTTCTCGAAACGCTCAACTTCGAACTCGTCCTTTCTAGAAGCCGCGTCTCTAATCAAGCTGTCCAGCTGCTGCGAACGATTGATAGCAAACTTTCTACGCTCCTGAGTCTGCAGAGCGAAGCTGCCTCCAGTGGACAAGAACTCCTGGATCTGCGCGACACCAGTATCGAAATCAATACCGCTCGCGTCTCGCGCAACAATCGGATTGACCGTAGGCAGCCCGGTTCTTACCGTGTCGCGTGCATAGCGAGAAGCTAAAGTTGCGCCGCTGAACTGCCGAAAGCGCTGCTGCGCGTTCGCCAAAACGTCCGGCGTAACGCCTAGCTCAAGGCTGTCCGCAGGAGACGGCTTGATGATTCCGGAGAGCAAAGGATTCTTGTTGATCTCCGCAAGCAAGGCCGTGTCCAGCTGCCCGCCCTGCGTCATACCTTCAAGCATGGTCGTGTAACGACGGAACACCTTGGTCACGTACTCGCCTACGGCCTGCGGAATCAGCAGCGTCTGTCTACGCAGGTTGGGATCGTTTTCTACTGCCTGGGCGATCTCTCTTTCCTGCGCTTCGATAGCCTTGGCTGCGCCCGTGTTACCCGCAAGACCGTAAGTGGACTGTAAGCTAGCCGCCCCTCTACGAATCTGAGAGTTGACGTCCGCAAAACGAAGCGCCTGTATTTCACGACGCACCGTGGCCAGCTCTTCCTCAGAACGAATGCGCTCTTCCTGCGCACGCGCCCTCTCCGCCTCACTGATTGTAGGGTTGGCTGCAGCAGCTCTCAGGCCAGCAATGCGGCTCTCCAGACTGCTAGACTGTACTTCTAGCGGAGCAATAGCGCGGCTACCAGCCTTGGTAAGTCCTATGTCCAAGGTGGAGGAAACAGCCTGAATGCCGCGTACCGCCAGTTCGATTGCCTGGTTTCTTGCGGCGTCCGACTGGCTGTCCAGTGTTCTACCAATCTTCCGGTAGGTAAAGGCCTCTACGCTGGTGTTGTCCGCTCTTGCCGCATCAGCCAGGGCGCTCATGCGTGCGGAGCTTAGTGGAGAAGCCGCTCTCTGATTATCGAGCTTCGCAATTTCATCGTCCAAGTTCTTGGCGCGAGCTTCGAACGCAGCAATACGGGCCTCAGTATTTGCTTTCTGAGAACCCTGCTGTACAGTTATACGTGCTCTAAGCTGCTCGGCCTGCCGCGCGAAACGATCACGCTGGCGCTGCATCTCCAGGATAGGACCGCCTTCTATGGCCGCTTCAGCCTGCGCCTGCTGGTCCGGCTTAACTGAATAAGCCTTACTCACAGAAGTGCCAGTGCCACCAACACCAGCACGCTGCGCCATCACACCGCGAAGCTCCTTGATGAAGTTGTCAAATACGCCCTGCATGGACGCCACGTCTACCGTGATACGCGTGCCGGCAACCGTGGGTGTAACAGTCACATCACCACTAAAGGACTGTTCAACAGCACGATCCACGGAATCCTGAATACGCTTTATTCTCCGCTCCGCTAAACGCTTAAGCGAAGCAGGAGACAGCAGTTTCTGCCCCTCGGCCATTGCCGACTGTCTAAGTGAGGGATCGTCCGCCTTCTCGGCCTCAGCAAGTCGATTAGCCGCTTCAGTGAACTCCTTCCACTTTACCTTGTTGTTGGCTACCGCTCGCTGAATTCTCTTCGCTGCCTCTCTTGGCGCATTCGGATCAGACGACTCAAGAAGCGCAACAATGCCTTGCCAGAACTCCGCTTTGTTTTCGGTGGCGGATACAGCAGGACCAGGAACTCTTGATGCAGAACGACCTGCAGCCGGCTTATCGCCACGGTTCATCATAGCGGCCAGAGAACCAACGGTAGCCTGTAACTGCATCACCGACTGTTGTAGTCCAGCGGAGGCGTTATTCGCCTCTCTGGAATCTACAACTTTCGTTCTTCCGCCACGACTAATCCCGGCCTCTACGGCGTCAGATACTGAACGCGTAATGCCGCTCAGACTTTCCTGGTTGATAGTCACCTTGAAGTCTGCACCATCACGGCTCAACGCCTGAATGGCGCGAAGAGTCTCTAAGAGATCCTTCAGCGCCTTGTTCTCAGACATCTGAACAGCGATGAGGTAGTTTAACTGATTGCCAGCGGCCATGGTTGTCCCCTTAGATACTTAGTACGCGTTCAAGTTCTTTCGCAAACTGTTCTTGGAATTTCTCCCAATCATCGTACGGCTTACCGTCACGGTTGAGCAAGAAGTTCATAGGCTCCGTACCGCCAAGCAACAGGCCGTTACGTAAATCCTTACCGTAGAACCACGCTCTGCGCGGCGCGCCAGACCTGATATTCAAGCCTTGGCGCTGCCCGTCTGGAGTGCCCCACCGACCCGGACCGTAAGGTCCTGGGTTACCGGTGCGGTTGCCTGCTATGTTCCATGCGTCTTTACGGTAAAGACCCGTGCCGAATTCAAGATGTCGCCACAAGACTTTGTATCGGCTCTTCGTAGGCTGACCGGTTAATGCGGAGGTTGCAGAAGGCGTCTCATACTGTTCAAGCTGATTCAGATTACCGATGCCGAGAGTAAGCCCGTCCCCCACTAAACCGAAAGACTCGACGAACTGCATCTCTTCCAGAATCTTTAGGGCCATCCGGCGCATCACCGTGGTGCCGCGAATAGCGGACAACCTGTGAGGTTTGATGTCTTGGCCGGAAGCGCTTTTACCTAAAGACTGTATAAGCTGCCTTTTAGCTTTGGGTATAGACTTGCTGCGAAGCTGTTGCGCCTTCTCTTTGTCGCCTTGCATTTCTGCTTCAGTCAAGCTCGCGTAGAGCTTTGACAATCGCTCGCGACTTTTCATGTCGTTCATTCGTTGACGCGGCCCGTCAGAAGCACGTTTACCATTTTCGAACAGTACGTCCATTTCTAATGCCTTTCGTAAGTTGCCCAGGAAGCGTTGCCTGATAGCGGATAAGAATGTGGAAGCCATGCTTCGGCGCAAGACTGCACGAAAGACTGCATTGTCCTTGGTTACTTCTTCAAGCCGCCTTGACAGCAACCCAAAGTCAGACGCGTCCATCTTGATCTTGATGGACACGTCTACTTTGCTCGGAGTTCTTGTTGCCATACTAGCCTCCGAAACTTGGGATCGCTGCTAACTGGGCTTGGGTCGGAGCTTTCTGTTTACGGAACTTACGTAACAGTTCCGCCTCATACTCCTCGTACCACCGATCAAACTTCTCATCGTCGTTGATGATGCTGTCGTCCGGCTTCTCCTGTATGGGCATCTCATCGACTCTTTCGTAGAGTCGTGCGTAGCTTATTAGTGCGATCTGCCCATCGTCCATCTCATACGACGATGCTAAGCCGAATAGGCGGCATCCATCTCCTTTAACCGATCTGTAGCGCTGCTGGAATTCTGCGGAACGGGCAATTCGTCGGATAGCTCCGTTTCCCCATTTGGCGACGAACTGGTCTCGCTGGCCCGGACCGCCTTCGTAAAACCGAAACCTTCCAGATACTCTCTGGCCACATCGGGAATACCGTTCTGGAAGAAGTAGGCCTCAAGAAGCAGCCACTGAATCACATCTTCCGGGAAGTCCCACATGTCTTCGAAGGTCTTGGCGATAGGACCTTTCGGTTCCCCATCTTTGGTTACCGACTCCGTAGTGAAATAGAGTCTCGCCATCTCCTCGTTCGTATCACGCCGCTGCTCAGCCGACTCGCTGAAAATCTTGAGACTACGAAGCTGAAGCTCAGCAAGTCGAAGTCTACGCTTCTGCAACTCCATGAACTTGTGGAGCCGGTCGCGTAGTGAATCCACTTCGTACAGAAGATCCACCGCTTCAGGGCTCGTGCTAACGGCGTTCATGAGTCGCTGATGATCAATGTCTACGTTGTAGACCTTCTTGCCCTGGGCCGATGCGTGCTTCTCGTTGTACTCTTCCTGGCGGTCCACATTGAACTCCACCCAACGATTGAAGCGGTCCATCTCGGTGCGAAGTTTCTCAGGGTCCGTGATGTGCTTATGCAGCATCTCGCGGAAGTTATCTGCAAGCGAAAGCAGCTGCACACCCCAATCATTGTTGACCATGCCCTGAGCGTATAGCTCCCCGAGCTCTCTGTTGGTATTGCGCTCCAGGTCCTTAAGCTCTTTCTCCATTTCAGGAGTCCATTCACCACGCTTCTGAACCAGTTCCAGCAGCTGAGCGTGACTCAGAATGTCAGGGTCACGAAGGTCCTTGTTGTACAATCTCTGTACAAGCTCGTTGATTTTACGGCGTCTCGCCGGATTAACACGCGTAAAGCGGACATACTCTAAAGTACGCCCGCCCGAATCTTTCAGAGCCGAGACGTATTCCGCAGGAAGTTCTTTGATGCGGTAACCCTTTTGCATCTCATCTTCTACGATTGAGTCTAAGCGCTGCTCAACTTTTGTATCCATGTACTCCCCCATATGAGTTTGCTCCCCTAGGTGTTACTATCTTAGGTCGATCCTGTTCCAAATAAAACGAAACCGCCACCCCGGAAGACCCGAAGTGGCGGCTCGCTATGCTGCATTACCTCACTTAGGCAATGTCGTAGCCCTGCACCGTCATGCTGGAACCACGGAACGTCCAGGTCACTTCGCCTCGACCGCCAATGGCAACTCGGTTGCCCATACCGTCCACACGCAAGTCGCCGAAAGTCAGCGTCTGGATCTTCGTACCGTTCTTCGTGAAGTACTCCACGACCACGGCGAACTCCTTCTTCAGGTTGTCCGGGGCGAAATCGTACGTGTTATCGTAGACGTCAGCCGCAAGGCCTGAGTTGTTGAAGCTCTTGTTACGAAGCACCGCCTTCCAGTCGGCCCAGTCCGATTCAATAACAGTGGCATTCACAGTCATCTGAAGCGGGGTCGTGGCAGCACGGTGGTAAATCGTGGTGCCCTGCTGGTTAAAGGCCACCTGCCGAAGCGCTTCCACTCGGAGGTCGATCGTGTAGTCCATGGACTGAACGCGGAGCCACTGCTCCGTGCCATCGGGAGCCGCCGCATTGGCCGGCGCGATGTAGATATTCGCCTGGAAGCCGCGAATACCGAACACCTGAGAACCATTGACCTCAGAGCCGATAACGTCAGGAGTATGAACGTTGTCCCAATCCGTCTCGGGCGTCTTCTTGAACAGCGCGGCCATGACCACCACACCGTTGGCCACTGCCACACCGCTCAGCGTGATCGTGTTGCCCGTAAAGCTGACGATGTTCGCCGGGTCAGTAACCACCTTACGCACCGGGCGGCTGTCAACCGTAACGTACGCCACTTCCCAATCCGTAGACGTATAGCCGGTCGGCGTGGTAATCGTGGTGCTAGACGCGCGGGCGCAAGGCACAGCGCGAATGTCGTGGTACGGGCTCGGGAAACCGACCGCATACAGACCGGCAAAGTTGATCGTATCCGAAGCAAAGCCGTTGGCATCCACACGACCGTTCAGGGTCGTGGGGTAGCAACACGCAAGGTACGTCGAGCGATCAAACTGAGTCTGATTCGTACGCTCATGCTGCACAATGTCGAACTTGAGCGCCGTCAGGTCGTCCTGGGTATACAGGTAATCGTTGATCTTGGTACCAGACGGCGTAGGAGCGTAGTCGTAGCCTTCGAACGCGCCCGTACCGCTGTTCGTCTTGACCTTCATACGGGCAAGGATACCCGCAAGATTGCCTGTTCCAATAACTTCGAACGAGCCGCTAGTTTCAAGCTCCATCAGGGTATCGAGACGAGTCGTACGACCGAGCTCGTTGATATCCTGCGCGTTGAAATTAGGGGCCCAGTTGAAGTTCTGGACCAGGCCCAGAACGTTGTAGTTATTGATTCGGATAGTCTTGTCGGTGCCGAGCACCTGAATCGTAGCCATGCGGACCTCCTAATGGTCACAAATTTTTGCGGTCTTACGCCTCGTAACAGAGCGTGGCAGTAAGTGCGACTTCATGGACTTTGGACTCAATGTTCAGCGGGAAGGTGCTGACATTTACGTCCGGAGATTGTACTTCTAGCGTACCCACAAGAGAGAGGGTACCAGCTGCGTAGTCGTGCAGCGGAATATAGAGGGTCTCGTCAAAAGCGGTTCGCAAAAGATCAGCCAGGAAAAGTTGCTCTTGGTAATCTTTTGCATAGCCTAGAACCGCCAAATCGCAGTATCTGAAACGCCTCTTGGACCCAATCTCCCGCAAAGATCCATTAGGAAAATGGTCCACCGTGATCCACAAAGCGGGCACAGGCACATCTTCTTTGGAGATTAGAAAGCCATCGCTAGTAGGTCGAACCGGATACTCAGGAATCGCAGTGTCTTGGTCTAGAAGGCACAGGAACCCCCGAGAAGCCTGGACTCTACCAGCCACTGTGGGATCGCTTAGAATAGCGCTCTGGGCGGCAAAGTAGTTAGGGTAGTAGCCGTCTGGAGTACGGAGCATGTCCGTAGACTTATGGATCAGCAAGTACCCGTTGGCCAGCAGTATATCGCCCAGATACGACGCAACAGAATTGGCGAGATTAGGAAGGCTGTACTGTGCTAACGCCATATCGGATACACTCGCGGCTCAGGTTCCAAATCTTTCGAATGACTGCGTTGCGTAACTCGTTGAATTCCGTAGGCTTAGCGGCCTCGCTCGGATCTTTAGCGGCCAGCTCTTCCATAGCCGTCATGACGAGCTTGATGGTGGCGTTCACTTCCGCCTCTACCAGCTTCTTGTTGTCACTTACGCTCATACTGTTTTTGCCCCTCCGCCCAATAGGACGTAGTACGTGCCCATTTTGCTCATAGAGGCATTGACCTTGGACAGGCCTAAGAACTTGTACTTCTGACCGTCTATGACCACGAAAGTGCAACCATCAAAAATCGTATTGCCGGGAGAAATGTCCACGGGTTCCGCGTCTACCCTGGCCAAGGCTTTTACCTCTCGATCCCAGCCTTCGGTAATGTGCACCTTGGTTTGCCGTAGTTGGTACAAGCCGGCCGCGTCAAGATACAGGCATTGTAGAGTTACTGGAGGCGCACTAGAGACAGGAGGAGCGGCCGGTGAACCTATAGTTCCAGGATTCTGTACCGCTATCAGCGGAGAAACCCCAGTTAAAGGCGCTGTGCCAGAAGGCACAGGCTTCAACATCGGGTAGTGGATCTCAAGGAAATACGGGCTGGTTGCTATCCTGTCCAGTACGCGTTGTACTAAGCGTTCTGGATTAGGGGCCATTAGCTAGGTCTCCCGTTCGCGGTTCTACGCTGGTAAATCAACAGGAGCTGCTCCAGCGCAGCGGCCACTTCTCCAATCATGCCCTTATAGGCCTTCTCAGCCTGGATCGTAGACTCCTCTTCCAGACCGGACTTCCAACTCACCCCCAATTCACCTCTATCAACACGATTCCGATACGTCGCGGAAAGTACTTCCAACGCCACCGCATACAGCAGGATCATCATAACCGGGTCCGTAGCCCCGGCTATCTCTCCCGGCGTGTCATCATCACCAAGCGTGACGGTGACGTTGGAAAAGTCCTGTACTTCCCTTATGGAGTACTCAAAGGCCATGTCGGAGGCTACAGCCAAAAGCTCGTTGTCTGTGCGGCGGGCCGCTTGAACATCAACGTCTTGAAGCTTGCGCCGCAACATATTCAACCACTGCTCTGTGTTCATGTAGCCTCCAACCTTTGGTTACTTACGAGCCCCTCGGCGATGTGTCAGATAGTCTTCCAAGGTCCAGGATTCTGCATCCCGGGTGCTAGCCGCAGGGTTAAGCTCGTCCATGCGCTCGTATGCCAGCTCTTCAGCGATTCTGAAGAGGGCGGGAAGATCACGGATAGCCTTACGCGGCTTATCGGGGTCCGTTCGATACTTGCTCTCCCCGATCTCGAAAATCTCTCTGTCTACAGTCTCGATAATACGTCGAAGGCTCGGCTCGGAAGTCATAAGTGTGATGTCATGCCGCAGCTGATGTTCGTCCCGAGAAGTAATCCACTCCCTGGCATGGAGCACCACGTTGAACTTCGCTTCGGGGTGTACGTCCGAATCTCTGTCCGGAGGAGCAACAGAATCGCCGGCTCCAAGCACAGAGTCGTCCCGGATAATCAGTCCACGTCCAACGATCTTGGTGTTGGTGCGGAAAGACTGCCAGAACGCGTAGCTTACCACCGCACGATTCTTAGGGTTGGTGATCCCAGGAATGTCCGGAGTGAGCGTGTAATGAACGGGAGTGCCCGTAGTCTCGTCAGTAAAGCTGACCACGTAGTTTGACACGTTGCGGACGCCCACCACCAGCTGACCGGTGATGGGATTCCGATGCTGCGCACCCAGAGACGCCGCCATAGACGCCATATTGGCGCTCATCTGATTGATAGTAGCAAGCGCTTCTTCGTATTTCTGCTTCAGGCTCTCGTCGGATTCTTTCTCGACCTGAGCCTTGCTAGGAGTTCTTCCCATCGTAATCCCCTGTAAATTGGTAAACTCGTAGTCCTTAGAAACACAACGCGACAGCTGAGCTAATCAACTGTCGCGTCATGCTTACCAAGTTACTACACTCCTTACACTTCGATGATCCGGTACTGGTAGGGGTTCCACACAAGCACGCCGTCCTCAAGACGGATAGCCGTGGTAAACACACCAGCACGGGTGTCGATCTCGGCGTAGTTCATGAAACTCATGTCCACGTCCGCCATCACCGCGCCCTTCGCCGAACCCGCAATGTACACGCGGTCGTTACGGAGAGCATGGCTCTGGAAAACTCGGCTGTAACGATCAACCATCGTCACAATCGGGGTACCCTGGAAGACGCCCACCGCGCCGCGAGTTTCGAACTCACGGATGGTATCCTGCGAGTAGCCCGTGAAGGCACGGATCGCAGGGTAAAGCGCCGAATGACGGGCGAAGATCGTAGGAACATCGCCGTTGTCCTTCAAACCGTCAAGAGCCAGTTCCAGGTTGGTCTTGCTCAGCGAACTAAAGCGAAGCATAGACGCCGGGTTACCAGTGTAGTCCGCCACCGAAGGCACGCCAGCGTCAATGGCATCACACACTATGCCGATACGCCAACGGTTGATGGACTCCGCCATAGTAGCCGTGACATCGGCCACGCTGATCGAGCCAGCCGCGATCTCCTCCAGCGGAAGCTCAACCGCAAGCTCCTTGCTGGACGTGGTCATCGCGTATTCCAGCTTGGTCATACGCTGAGAAAGCGCCTTGGTGCCGTAGGCACGCTTGGTCACCTTCATATTCGCACGCCACTCCTGGAACAGGATCTGGTCGTTAATACCGTAGGAACGACGATCCACCATGAAAGGAAGGGGATCCGTGAGCGCAACCGTGTCCGAAATCAGCTCCACAACGAGAGCAGCAATCTCGAAACGATTGTCGTTCAGCTCACGCAGACCGCTGGGGTCCAGGCGACCGCGAGAGTCGCGGCGCACACTGTCGCGGATCATAGTGTCGAGCTCGCTCTTTGCCACCTTGAGCTCGTCCGTAGTCCGACTTGCCGTCTTAAACTGCATAGTTAGTCTCCTTTAGTCGGTCCGTGGATTAAACGAGCTCAACGCGGACCTTGCCGTTGACCACGCTGTGAACTCGACCGATCACAGGCGACGTAATCGCACCTGCCGTACCGGTCGTGCACCACAACGCGCCGTACACAGCAAGAGCAGCGCCGGCCACCGGGAGGGTGCCACCACGCGCAGGGTCCAGCGAGGCGTGGAGCAGCGAGGCGTCATACTCGGCAATAGCGCCGTGACGAGCCTCACCAACCACATCACCAGACTTAATGCTCGTGGTACGAATTCCGAAATCGTCCGGGATGTTACCGATGGACGAAGACACAGCGTACTGCAGCTTCGAAACCTTGAAAACAATGCCGTAATTGCCCGGCACAAGCAGAGACGCCTGGTTGTTAGCGACCGGATGTACCGTGCGCTCCCCGCCGACGTCACTAGCCACCACTACAGCGCCCAGAGGCGCGTCTGCACCTGCAATTGCAGTCAGTCGATCCGACTCAAACAGGTTTGCGATGTGAAACAGAAACATGTTATTCCTCCTCGTTCAGGCTATCCGCTATCGCGGGTTAGGACTTCTTAAGCGCCGCGACGCGTGCGCTGATGCTCGAACCATCGCCCGAGCCCGAGGGCAGCATACCCTCTTTTCGCGAGAGCTCCAGGTAACTCGGACGGCCGCTCGAACTGGCGACAGCGACCACGGAGAGATCACTCTGGAAGTTCTCCCAAGCCTCATCCGAGGCCGTAGACCACCGCTCGACAAACTTCTTACGGTCCTCTTCACTACGACCGTCGAGAGCCACGCGATACGACTCAGGAAGGCTCTTGTATCTGGCAGCCCAGCGGGCCTCAACAGCAGCCGCAGCCTCCTTGTCCTGGAACGCCTTCAGCTGAGCGGTAAGCAGCTCGTTCTCCTTGGTGAGCTCCTCAATACGAGCGTTAGCCGTATTGAACTCAGTGGTGATGCCTTCAATCTTGATCTCAAGATCGGCAATCTTGTCGTTAGCCGTCTTGACTTTACCGTTGAGCTCTTCTGCTTCCTGCTTAAGCGCCTCGTTAGCAGTTCGCAGATCCTCAGCGGCCTGCTGAGCCACTCGTACCAGCTCTTTCGTGGTTTCGTCCATTGTTTCTCCTTTGGTTCTTCCTGCCTGGTTCTTCTGCAGGGCCTGTAAGATGCTAGATCTAAGATTAGCCAAAGCCATGGGGACTTCGGCGGAAGAAAAGGTAAGATAGCCGTTCTTACGGCTCATATCCTTCATCTCTTCCATGTTATCAACCTTGCCAGTAGCATCCTTATCGCCAGGGGCGATATCTAAGGCTGACAAGCTGAAAAACACGGGCTCTTTAGCTATTTCAGTATACCGACCGTCTTCGTCAGTCGTATACTCCGAAGAGCCGGGTATGCAAGCCATGCTGAACGTAATTTCACCGTTCATTTGCTGCATAGCTAGCATTTCTTTGGCCTTGTCCTTAAACGCCCACGCCCAGACAATGCCTTTCGCCTCAATACCTAGAGCGCCCTTTCCTTCCTTAGCCTTAGGATTCCACTTTGCCTCTGCAGCATACCAAACGCCAATAGCCTTTGGATCCCAGTCAGAGTTAAAGACCGCAGCGTGATTCCAGTCCATCGGAAGGAGGTTCTGCCCGCCTATTTTAGCTGCAGCAGGGCCTAAATCTTCCGAACGAAAAGAAAGCCCGTTGTCGTTACGACCTTCGTGACACATCCAGGCGGTCACTCGGAGCTTTACCGGCTCCCCGTCTACGACCATCGGCATCCAGCTGGCGGTCTTAACAGCTTCAAGCTGGGAGGAGCTAAGCTCATCCTTAGCCCCGATCTCTTCGACCACCGCCTTTGCGGTAACTATCCTAAAGGAGCTCTGGTCAACCACGAGAGGGTCGGTCAACTCTCGATTATCTTCCATGGACTCTCCTTAGTCAGCGTAACAAACCTATCAAAAAGTGAGTCGTCGCGGGAGTAGCGAAAACGCAAATAACCTCCTAATTTCTCAAAGGAAAAGTCAAAAGTTCCGAAGTAAGCGCCGTCTCAGCACCCCTCCGAACCTCGGAAAAGCTAGTCGGTACAGGCTCTTTGTGAACAGCAACCGCTCTCTTTAGTACCTCGGCAAATCTGTCCCCCACTTCTTGCCAGGAAGGCAATTCTAAGGCCCTCTCCAGACAGTTAACCGCCAGTCCGGACAAAGCCTCCTTGTTATGGTAGAGGTAGTCTAGACGGTTGGCTGCTTGTTTAGCATCTACTATGGCATGGGCTGTATTGAGCCCTCTCGGCTCAAATCTGTAGTCCGACACAGGCAAAAGCATGCCGTGGTTGCCCCAAATTTCCCTAGTAGCAGACCAGTCGGGGACCAGTTGGGCGACGCCACATAGGGCCGACTCCACTGTCGTCAGGCCCCATCCTTCTCCACCACTGGTGTTAATGTGGACGTCAGCGCAGTTGTAGAGTACGCGCAACTGGTCGTCTGTAAGAAACGGTCTAGCCCAGTGGATACCTACCAACTTATCCTGTATGCCATACAACTGCCCTAACTGAGGAATATCCCACCCTTCTCCACGATCCCCGCCCATGCAGTGAATGACAAGCACCGCATCTTCCTTATCCTTAGCAAAATCAGCAAAGGCCCGGACAGTCAAGTCTAGACGCTTTCTAAACTGATTTGTACCTACGTTCATTACGATGAACGCGTCTTCCGGAAGGCCGTAAGCCTTTCTTGCCTCTTTCTTATCCATAGGATACATTCGCTCAGCCGTTACACCGTGAGGTATCACTGTGTAGTTAGAAGGCTCCTGTAACGCCCTCATCTTATGCGACTTGAGATAAAGATGACCGCCCGGTCTAGGAAGCGTAACTCCCATAACCGGAGCATCTACATCCTGACCTGCACGCTCATGACTCCCGACGACAATGTCTGTTAGATGTCTAACAGCCAAGGCGGACTGAGTTGCTCCAAATTCAGTATACGTAACCGCTTCCGTCAAAGTACAGATGGCCATGGCGTAGTCCCACTTTATGTTGGGGGCGTCCACCGGGTAGTAGCCCACGGTCGGCAAAGAGTCCGGAAGCCGGCTAAGGTACATGGACTGATTCCAAATGTCCTGTATGATTAACAGAACATCTGGAGCATCTTCCGCAATGGTATCAGCGATAGTCTCAAGACCTAACGGATCTTCCACAGATCCTACAGGAAGGATTTTGTAGGGGTACTCTGGCACAAGCAACTTTTCACCGTCATACCCGATAGCTCTATGAACAACCTCGAAATCCCCAGTAGCTACTAGAGCACTTCCTATACCTCTAGCAACTTGTTCAAACCCTGTTGGCCAGCCGCCGTCAGCTATCATCGTAACTTTGATCACAAAGCCCCTTACGCTCTATTGTGTGTGGTTTAGTGGTGCTGAAGTACAAAAAGTCCTTCGAGTAGTCCTTCTTACCGGTGCTCTCTACATACGCTTTCTCTATTTTTCGTATTGCCGCCTTTCTTCTCGGGCTTAGATACGGATACATGCGGTGCATAAGCTGCATCGCACGTTTGCCTCGTAAAGACACACGAAAAACAGGCCGGTGCTTATCAGATAGGCGCTTCCTTATCTGGTACTTCGCGTCAAACAAGGAAGCTATTTTCGCTATCACCGCCTCATCTGTCATCTGTACTTCTACAATTGCGGTCTCCGATTTTTCCAACCAACCAAAGTACGCCTCCCCTTCAAAAAGGCCTACTAGCCAGTAGAACATGTAGACGCTGTCTTTGGTTGGGCCGCAATTGTCTTCGTTCTTCTTAAGTCCTTGGTTAAACTCTATCTCGCTCATTCAGCGGCCAGATTGTTAGGGGTCCGCCCTTCACCCGGTGTCTTTCCAGGACCCTGCCCCTGAATCGTACTGCCCTGTCCCTGCAATCCTTGCGGGGGCGAGAATGCCTGCTCCCACGTAGTAATATCAGGGTCAAGACCTCGTTCCTCACACTTCCTGAAAAACTCCGCTTCCGGATCCACACCAGACGCTCTGAGAGTAGTTTCAATAGTCAGAAGACCCGCCACGTAGTCCGAACGATTCTGAGAACGGACTTTATCCATGTCCATCATGAGGGACTTGTCAAATTCCCAGATAACGTCCACGCCTTCGTATCCGTTCTCCTTGGCAATACGTTCAGCAAGCGTGGTCAGTACAGAACCGAAAGAGTTAGCGAGCTCCTGCATCTGGGCAGCCGCGCCAATAACAGAAGCCCAGCCTGCTGAAGAGCCTTCTTTAGTCGTACCTAAAAGAAGTGCGTCAGGAAGTCCTACAGAAGACTTCGTCATCTGCTCGGCAATCGAAAACCGGTCAGAAAGATCTAACATCGACTCCTGACTCTTGACGTCCTCTACCTTTACGTCATCGCCTTGCCAAACAATGACCATGCTGGGACCGAGCTCTTCGAAGAACGACTGCATAAGAGCGGCTCTCGCAGCGGCAACGTCCGCTTTCGAGTACGGAGACTTGGGGTCTGCCGATCCTACCTGGACAATCGTCAACCGATTGATTACGTTCTCCATAGAAACCAGGTCGGTGTTTACAAGCGCTCTGGTATAGCGAATACCCAGCTGCGCAGGAACAACGATGGATTCACCCACAGGATCTGTAGCAAACCCTCTGTGCTTTACATGAAGCAGAAGAGCAGGAGTAAGAAGCGCCCGCTGATTCTTCTTCAACTCGGCGATAACCTTAGAATCGACCAGGTTTTTGATTACCTTGGCAACTTCTTTGTTCTCTGCCGAATTGCCTGTCAAAAGCTGAAGAAGGGCTGTATCAGGCTTCCAGTACCACAACTCTCCAAGACCGGCCAAGCCTGCTACAGGCTGCAGGTTAACCATGGAAATGGTTTGTAGAGTCATCGGAAGGCTAAAAGTACCAAACTCAGCAAGGTTCACCTTACTCCACTGTTGACGTGCAATCCAGTCACCTTCAACTAGCGCCTGTCTAACACCAGTGTGAATAACGGCTCCAATACCTCGCTCGCTTGTAACCACGCCAGTATCAGGCGCAGCATTCACATAGTTGACAAAATAGTCAAGCGCCGCTTGAAGGTTCTTAGTCGCGGTCTTGGCCTTACCCTTCTTAGCCTTTCTTACACGAAACTGCCCGCCTACGCCAATTAACGCCGCGATTTTGTTCACGGCGTTATTGATCAGGCCCTCGTTTTTGTAGATCTCCTTGTACTGCTTAACTCTCTGAGCTAAGTTGTTGGTAGGAGAAACACCAGTATCTGAGAAATCAGGAATCTGGGTAAGCTGATCGTAAGCCTTACCAGGATCACGACTTACAGCCGCTAAAGCCATAACCTCGTGACGGCCGTCTTCTGCCTCCCTTAGCTGTACCCGAAGTTCCTTGCTACTGTTCTTAGCGCGAAATTTACCAGTAGAGACAATGGCCGTACGGACATCTGCGTTGTCGTCACCATGAAAAAGATCTTCGAGGTACATGACCCCAGGCATGGTAACCGGCGCGATCCCGCCAACAGCGACTCCTGGGTCTTTCAAAAGGTCTCTGCTCTCACTCATGCCTTAAACTCCAAGTCTAAAAGGCGTGTCCATGGCGGCAGTGCGTAGTCTGTCCGACTTAGCCTGTTTCTCGCAAAGACATCCTGTATCCTTACATGCTACACAATGACCCGTTTCAGGATCCTTCTTACAAAAGCACTTATCTAAGTTCTTCTCGCAAGTGCACGGATTAGACTCTGAATCTTCCACGGTGGGCTCCTTTTCGTCTGGATATGAGTGCTCCCATAGGAGGGGGCGTATCGTCGATCATACGTTGTCTGATCGTGTGAGCTCTAAGCTGCTTTGCGGCGTAGATGAAAGCCGCCCAAAGGTCCTTCTTGTTGCCGGTCTGGGTGGTGTCTCCTTTGACATAGAAGTTTCTGAAGTTCTTTGTCGGCTTCTGCTGCAAAACTTGAAGCTGGTGACTGAGAATTTTCGCCCCGTTAAAGCCTACATCCACCTTCACGTCAAACGGTCTGTCGGATTCAGGGATGTCCTTAGGCAGAAACAACAGTCGCTGCGACATCTGTCCTACTGTGAACTCCACCAATCTGTCGTTAAGCTGATCAGTGGGGTAGATAGCGTCCAGCATCGGGACAGCCTTTGGATCCGTCTTAAAGGCCATGACTCTCTCGTCAGGATCTAACGGGTCAAAAATACGATACTCTTCCGGTCCTAAAGACTCCTTGTTCAAATGGACAAGCTCGTCTCTTACACCAGAACCACCGCCTCGCATATCAAGACCGATAGCTCTACAAAGCTTCCAGGTGTCAGTTTCGTACACGTCATGATGGAAGGCAAGATTGTATCGGTTAGCAAACTCTCTGATCTTAGCCGCCACGTCGGCGTGGCTAGTCATTCTATGTTGCTCCGCCCATATGACGTTAGACCAAGGGGTCTTGCCGAGATTTGTACATGGGTCAAATTCCCCCTCTGCACAAGGGCCAACTCGTATAACAACGAAAGCCGAGAAGTCTCTTGACCCAGGGGCGTAGTCCACGCCAATAACGCAGGGGTCGGAGCAGCTCCACATGATAGGAGGGGTGTAATTGGTATCGGGGTACTTTAAGTTCCATTCCTCGCCGCACTCACTAGCGTGAAGAATGTACTTGTTACCCTTACAACTAACGTCCTCGATCATGTAGTGAGGGTACACGTCTCCAGTAGACGTATCCACTACATTGCGCTGCTCAGCGAGCCAAATAGGTTCGGGAGTCTCGCCACTAAGAAGCTTGTCTTCGATGTTTCTGTTGATCGGATACGTACTGATGATATCTACAGGACGGCCTTGTACCGGCATGCGGCCCTTAGAGGAACGACGAGTGAAAGGAACACCTCTAACGTCCTTCTTCCATTTTCTCGTCTTGTCCGGCCACACGACCTCCATTTTACGACCGTCCCGAGTATTGACATACCGACGAATGATGGTGTCGCTATAGTCGAAAGACACCAGCATGGTTTGCAGAAGACCCTTCCTTCTCAGCGCCTCGTATTCTGCTGTATCACCCCGCTTAATCGCCTCAAGTGCGGCCAGGTCTCTGGCTAAGCCGTCGTAAGCCGCATTGGCAGTGCGCTGGAAGTCTCGCCACCCGTAGTCGATAGTGGTTGTGTAGTAAACACAATTCTCACTGGCGTTGTCACCGCCAGTCTTGAAGTCCCCAAGCACGTTGATGAAGCTCGCTGCAACCTTTTCCATCAGCTCGAACTCTGTAAAGTTCGCTTCGTCAATGTACAGATCATGACCACGAATACCTCGAAGCTTTGCCTCGTCATTCGTAGGAACTGTCAACAGCGATGAGGCCGATGTAAAGTCGATCTCCCAGTAGTTCTGATGTCTTAAAACAATCTTGTCGTAAACGACAGACCGCTTGAGAAACTCCAGGCCTGATTCCTGGTCCGCCCACTCTCCACAAACCCATTTCTCAGCGTCGTTAAAGAGCAGCTGCCCGCCTCGAAACCCAGAAGCTGAGAGCACAACGCCCTTACGCTTGGGGAAAAACAAACTCCTGTACGACGCTCCTAGAACGTCGATAACAGAAGACTTAGAAGTACCGCGAGAGCACACGTAAACAGTTGACGGTGCACTAAGATGGGACGTATACAGCATGATTCGCTGATGGGGAGGTATGAAAATCCCCGTCAGCGATTTCAATGCTATGTCCGGCCACTGTCTCCACCTAATCAAAGGCTTGTAGACAGTTTCCGCCATGATTTTCTGTTCTGCAGTTTGCGGAGTGTCCAAGATCTCCTTTAGAGATCGAGTCCACGGGATCACCTTAAGCATCAGTTACTTCTTCCTCTTCCTCGTAATCTACCGCCGCTACCAGCTCCTCTTCTTCGACGCCTTCATCGTCAGAATCTGCCGGCTCTCCCGTATCTACAAGATTACCCTTCTTCTTGAGATAGTCTTCGACTTCTTCTATGTTGAGGCCTGCATAGTTTCTGGTACCGCAAGAGGAGCAGTGACATGTTCTGCAGCGAGTAAGTCCGAATAGCCCCACCTCGTCTAACTGATAGCCGCCCATGTTGTATCTGGGGCTCTTCTGGTGATACATCTGATACAGCACCAAAAGCTCCTCGACCAGCCACTTCTCTCTAAGCTCAATAGGGTTGGTTTCGTCCAGGCGTCTGACAGCTTCGCCGATAGTACCGCCTTCCTTATCCTTCTGCTGCTTTGCTAACTGATCCGGGTGAATGTTGAGCGCTTTCTCTAGCTCAACAATCTGCTTAGTCATAGACTGCATAGCAGATTCCGTAGCTCTACCCTTATCAGTATCCTTGGCTTGACGGAATCTCATACGTTCCATAAGAAGCGTCAAGTCCAGCAGCATGTCCAGCTTAGCCTCAGACGCTACAGAACGGAGTTGGGGAAAGTCTTTAAGATATCCTTCTTTAAGAGATTCCCGTCTTTTGAGCTCGTTCGTAGTGAAGAACACCAACGGACTGTCTCCGTAAGAGACATCCACTGGTGCCATACTGTATTCTTTAGGTAGATTGGGGTCTACCTTAGCCTGTGACTCCGCCGCTTTCTTCTCGTGATATCTCGCGCGCTCTCTATCCCGTTTCGCCTTAGCTGCTTCAGCGGGTTTAACGATGGGCTGCATTAGAATGATGTCGTATCGACAAGCCGATCTTACTCTAGCCGCTAGGCTGGACATAGCCATGCTCTGCCACGGAGTGCCGTCAGAAGGCTTGACTCCTTTCATGCACGAGTCCAGGTAGTGCTTGGCCGATGCCGCAGGCTCTTTTGTTTTGCGGCTTTGCTCGAACCACTGAGCTAGACCTGAGAGTACCTCTAAGTACATCTCCTTACTGATATCCACCCCGATCTCATACTCTACGATAGTAGGTCTTAGTTTGCCGCCTCTAGCCATTACTCCGCATCCTCGTAATCGTCGTCCGTCATGTTGTCGTTTAGGTGCCCTGTGTAGAAGTTCTTATAGACCTGCGGAACCACTCTAGGGCTGCGTATGAGGCCTTCCCCTGGCAGCAGTCTATCCCAAGAACACTCACGCCCACGCGCCTCTCTTCGAATGTAGTCGATCATACGAAACTTGATGGCTTGTCGTATGAACGCGTCTTCATTATCCTTGACCTGGGAAATGTCGCACTTAAGCAAAGCCAGCAGGCCTTCCTGACGCAGATCCTTCCACAACTCATTATCAGAGTTAGCCATCTTACGGGCTATAGCTTTGATGATGGAGTTGTATTTTGGGTAGTAAATCTGCTCAAATTCTTCGTTAGTCATGGTCTTTTGCTCTAGTAAGTCGGTTTCTCGGCCATTTTATAGCAAATCTTCCGATTGTAGCTGGTTCAGACTCGCTAAAGCTCGTTTTTTCATGTAGCGGATGCTCGCTTCGCTTAAAGGTTTGTTCCTAAAGTGCATTCCCACGTACCATCCGATCTCGGCAAACGTAGGAGGCCACCTCTGAATGGGCCAGGGCCAGTCTTTTGGGACCATCAGACCGTAAGTCAGCTCTATTACCAGCCTGTCCTGGGCTTCTATACCGGCCAGAAGCTGCTCAACTGCTACTCGATTCAAAACCTCGTTCTCTTCCATCGAAGCCCTCGTAGTAAAGTAGGTGCCAGGCCCAGTTGAGGGCTATCGCGTCAGCCTCGTCGTCTTGGCTGACCTTTTTCTTGGTGTCGTTAGCCTTGAATTTAAGGCTTAGGGAGAACTTCTGGTTTACTAGAAGCAGCACAATGCGCTTATTGGCCTCGTGATCCTTTCCTTTCTGAGCGCCTATGGTCTTCTTGACGAGGCGGGCGGCAAAGGCGTCCTCGGGGGGTACAGGAGCCTGGAAATGCGTCCAGTAAGCTGCCTCTATTACCCCTATGTACTTCGAAAGTACCCCGAAGGTGTTCTTCATTCGGCCCTGATAAGGAAGCTCGTATATGACTCTAGTAGGCTTCCACTGAGCAAACATTTCTAACAGCCAGGTATGAAACCGGGACAATCTCTCTTCGTGACTATCGCCTACTTGGTTGTACCTACCATACTCCACTAACTGCCCGTCGTCAAAAACTGCCCAGCCGCACGCCTTTGAGCTAGAATCCAGAGAAAGAACTCGAATACCTACTCCTGTAAGCGGCAATACCACGGGCTTTTTGGCCCGTGGCTTTCGTCTGCGCCGTACATTGACTTTGGCTTTCGTAGCGAACCCTCTAGCGCCCCGACTCACTCAAACATTCCGCGAATCAGAGCCTGCCTCATGGACGAATCCGGAACCGCACCTGCAAACCAAGGATCTTTCATGCCGGCCCTCTCTAAATGGAAGTTAACCTGCCAATCCAAATACGCAGAAAAAGGAGCTTCCTTTAAAAGCACCCCGTCACAGAGAGATTTCAGAACAGGTACTTTTGACTCACTTACATGCTCCCGCTGGTTCTCGGTAAGAATGGAAGTCTCTGCTCTCGTCGGGTTATCTATGTAAAGCATCAGCGCCCCTAGTTCCCCCTTCAAGAAGTGAAACTCGTTCATGAACCGTACATCAGTAAACACTCTGTTACTGATACCGTATCTTTCAGCGTCGAGTTTCATTCGAGCCTTGGCTGCTCGTATCCAGCAATCTTGCCCGAAAACATCTCGTCCTTCTTCTGTCCCTCTGCGCTGCATCCAGTCTCTAATGTGAGCAGGCTTGGTATTGAAGAACTCGTCGTAAGTTCCAACACCCTCCATTATCCCTATCAGCTTAAGCTCATCTCCAAAAGCTATAGGAACGAACGCTCTTCTAACTAACTGGTTGATGGCAACCCAGTCCTTACCGGTTCCTGAGTTGCCGACTAACCCTATGATCACAAAAGGACCAGCTTGCTGGCTGGAAGAATGGCAGAGGCTGCTTCATAAAGCACCTGAATAGTGCGCTGGTGCTTATCAAGCATAGCTTCTGCCTGCTGCCTGGTATTCGGATCAAGAGTGCCTAACTTACTTTCCACTTCAATCTGAGTCTTCAGCATAGACAGCTCTGCTCTGACACGATTGATAGCCTCAAGCTTAGTTTGCAAATCAGCCAGCTTGTCCTCGGCCTCGTCAACAGTATGGCAGTTAAACTTGGTCGTGAGTAGGTCTACCACGGCTTGGAATCTTGCTTCCACCTCAGCCTTAGTCTCCTCTACCTTCTGCTGCTGCTCTTCGCTAAGCTCCTCTAACGAGGCCATCTCGCTGTAAGCAACTACCTCGGCTTTACGCTTGCGTAACTCGTTGTACATCGAGAACATAGCAGCGTGCTCTTCCGCTTTGAAAACCAGCTTTTGTAGCTCCATCAGAAACGCTTCCTGTAACGAGGGTTTGAAGGAAATGCCGCCCATCTCCCGGGAGAGATTTCTAAGAGAAGGACCTCGCATTCCCCAAGGTGGACCTTTCGATGACATAAGAAACAAAGAGTGACAAGGTTTTCTGGTGTATGGGTTCCTCCGTGGGACCGATAGACCAGGTGGTGCAGCTGCAGTCTGTTTTCTCCTCCGGTACCGCAAACCACGCACTGGTAGTTGTCTCTATCCAGTACGTGGTAGTACACCCAGTTGGGTATGTTCTTGCGGTGCTCCCACTGAAAGTGGGCTTCGTCGTACGTACTCAGCTAGTACGACCGCGCTTGGGTTTAGTGCCCTTAGCGTTAGCCTTCACAACCGTCTTCTTTGCTGGAGTACTCTTTGTTGTAGTCTTCTTTGCCGAAGTCTTCTTTGCCGGCACCTTCTTTGTTGCAGGCTTCGCTTTAACCGTCTCGATAACTGTGGTGCCCTTAGCAGACACGCCTACAGGGGCCGTTCCAAACAGCTCTGCCGGGAGCTCCGAAACAGGCATAGGCTTAGACGGAAGCGCAGGAGGTCTAGGAGACACGGGAGTTGACGGGATCTTAAGTCGCTCATCTTCTTGGCGACTATTCCGTCTAACCATGAAAATCATAACGAGAGCGGTCGCCATCAACAGGGCGAGTACAAAAAGCGCTACCAGGTTCTTGTCCATGATTACTGATCTCTCTCTTTGAGTTTGGTTTTCGCCTTCTTAGGCGGCTTGTTAGACGTGCTATCTTCCTCAAACAGCGCCCCGCAAGTTCTGCACTCTAGAAGCGCAGTTTTGTGATACCTCGGTACCCCAAAACCTGATCCACAGTAAGGGCAGTCGTCGCTTAACTGGTTATGCACGTCTTCTTTCGTCCTTGTAAAATGCCAGCGCGGTCTTAATGTTGTCAGACACCCGTTCGTTGGTTTTGTTCCAATTGTACCCGCAATCAATCTTCTCCTTAAGTACCAGTATCCTAGACTTAAGGGACGCCTCTTTGTTGCGGAGCTCCTCTAAAGTACCGTAATGCCCCGACGCCACTGCCCGACTTTCCACTGCAGCGTCCACGGTCTTCAGCGTCTTAGACTCCGAGGTGGAAAGCGGAGAGTCTCTAATAAGAAACCTTTCAAGAGCCTCTATTTCTCTCGTTACACTTCTAAGCTCCACCTCCAAACTAGCCTTTTTGCCTTGCCAGTCTGATATGTTTTGACTGACCTCGATAGCCGCGTTAGCTAATTTGATCAGGTCGTTTACCGCAGATACCGGGTTCCAGTAAACATACGGGTTCTCTTCGGGGTCAACGTCATGATCGTATTCAGGATTGACCGGGATCTTCAGTTTAGCGCCAAACTCAGGATCTTCGTGGAAACTCATCGTTAGGTAGGTTAGGTTTCTTCTAGTATCTCGTAGGACACTCCGCACTCACGGCACCGCAGAACTTCATCCACAACACCCATCACATCCACATCCTGACTCAAACAGTTCATGCAGACGGGAAGATCTTCCTCCACTCTGTGAAGTCTGCTCCAGTACAGGGTACCATCTGAAAGCACACGAACAAAATGCCTCTCCCACATGCCTAACTTGTCTCGTTGCCAAATCATGGTTTGGGAAAGTACCGACTTCTTCCTGTTGTAGTTAAGCATCACTTGGCCCAATAATCACAAGGTCCTGGATTGGTCTCGGGATAGTTGGCCACGAATGGAATTCCCGGACAGTAGAAAGTTCCTACATCTTCCATGATCTGCTTCTTCAGCACCCCATACTCCTGAGCGATACTGTCGTGGACCTCAGATACGATTTCGTCGTGAACGCTATTCACGATGAAAGCCAGGTCTTGCCAGCCCTTCTCGTAAATCATATCTTGGATTTTGGCTTCAGCGGCCTTTGTCATAGTAGCAGAGCCGCCTTGAATAGGAGCGTTTGCACCTTCCGTGTAAGTGTTTTTGGAGTCGGGTGGGAACAATCGTAAACGTCCGCAAGGCGCTCTGACGTACGTAACTTCAGCGCCTACCATCTCGTCGTAGAATCTTCTAGCCGTCTTGTTCTTGGGGTCGGAGCCGTTAGAGCACTCGTTCTGAAACTCCAGCACTTTCTCGTGGACGACAAAGAACTTCTCATGAAGGCTCTTTGCATACTCGTAGGTAGGCGCTTCTACCTTGCCGCTCATAATGTCGTCTTCCATGGCCAGGGTAAGCTGATCTCGAAGCTTTCTGATGCCTGAGCGATAGGCCATGGCTAGCACCACGATCTTGAAAATCTTTCGCTCGAACTTGCCTTCAGGCGTGGACTTGTCAGGCCTGTGCCCGAGCATGTTTTCGGCAACTTCCAGGTACAAGTCTTCGTCACGTAAGAACGTGCCTACGTAGACAGGGTCCTTAGACATGTACGCCAAAAGGCGCGGCTCTTGCTGAGAGTAGTCGCAGATAACGAACTTGAAGCCTTTACCTGGAATGAAACATTCCCGATAGCGCGGATCTGACGGGATGTTCTGTAAGTTAGGAGACGTACTGGTTCTTCCAGTAGTAGTCACCAACTGATGAACTTCCGTATGGATTCGGCCGGTCTTCTTGTTGACGTTCTTCCTAAGCCACTCGTTACCAAAGCTAGAGCAGCGCACGTCGTATCTGCTGTAGGTAAGCAGCAAATCAACTATGTCGGCGGGAAGCTGCTTTCTGCACTTTGCAAGAGTCAACACGTCCTTGTCTGCAGACAAAAGGACACAGTACTTGTCTTCCGGTATGACCCACTCCGGAATGTCTTCGTCAGCGACTACCCGACCTTTCTTTTCTTGCCATTCTACCCACTCCTCGCCATACTTCCGCTTCAGCTTGTTGACTTCTGTGAGAGAGGTGACAGGCTTTACAGGCCAGTTACGACTTTCTGAGACCCACTTCAACACCCAACGGACTTGATCAGAACTAGAATAGTTCATCACACGGCCGAGCGGAGGATAGATGGGTCGGGCCTTAGAATCCGCCGTATCGAATAGATCAGGTTGCACAGTAGCCGGACGAATTATCTCATCCAGCTGCTTCTCTGCATCTGCACGCTTCTGTAAGGCTTCTTGCCAAAGCGCACGCCACTTGTTCTGGTCAATCAAAAACCCCCGATGCTCTCGCTCAGCGATCACCGGCAGGTTACGCATCTCTACTTTCACAACTCCAGAAAGCTTACGCTCCTGAATAAGTACCTTCTGCTTCTGGGCAATTACGAAAGGGTAGATCACGTCGCTGCCGGCGTACACAATCTGTCGTAGATTGTGCTTTCCAGGAGCGGTCTTGTAAAAAGAAGTTCTAAGGTCCTTCTCCTTATCAATATCAAGAGAAGCGTATCTACGCATAAGTGCCGCCATAGAGCACTTCTGGTAGGCGATACGCTCCCCGGAACCCTTGCCCCCTTTCTTCTTGCCCGAAAACAGCCCGCAGCGAATGGCCATCTCCGCTACTTGGGTATCCGCCACATTCTTGCAGCGAACTCCGTACGATGACCGAAGGAACCGGTATTCAAATCGTATGTTCTGTCCCAACTTGCACACATTTACGTCTTCCAGAACAGAAAACAACGGCTGCAGATCTTCCTGGCTTAAGAGCCGCACATCCACGACAAACACTTCAGCCTGACCGTTCGTTAGACGGCCTAGCTGAAGAGTGGCAATCCGATCCTCAAAAGGATCAAGACCGCTGGTTTCCAAGTCCAGGGCTACAACTCGCTTATCAGATACCCACGCGATAGCCTGCCTTAGATGATTCTTGTTGGTGACGTAGTAGTACGTTGCGGTCACCGTCTTCGAATCGGATACAGGAAGCGACAGCACCAACGTCTGAGGAGAAGCTACCGTTTCAGCCGTAAAAGAAAGCACTTCGTGCCCGTAGGACTTCAACGATTCGAGCTCTGCTTTCTTGTTAGAAGTCGGTAAGAACACTGGCCTCACCCTCGAAAAGGTCTTTAGGAAGCTCCAAATTGGAGCCGCTGTCCGCTAACTCAAACCGCGAGATCTTCTGTCTGAACAGCCAGTTCAGATGAATACCTGCGTCACCTTCGCGCTGCTTTACTATACTCATCCTACGAAGCGCTGTATCTCCTGGAGTACGCTTGCCAGTCAAAATCATGGCCACGTCGGCGTCTGCTTCGATACGCCCCGTACCTTTGAACCAGTTGATCTGCGGATCTTCCTGCTTATCAGGGTCTCTCTTAGCTTCAGTCTCTCTTTTAAGCTGCGAAAAGATCACGACAGACTGGCGAAGAATCTTCGCCATGTACTTGAACTCTTTGCTTAGCTTAGTCAGCTGTTCGTACTCTGTAGAATCTTCTCTAGATCCTGTCGCACCGAACTGTAGATAGTCCATGAAAATCACCACAGGGTTGTCCATGGACAGCCTGTTCTTGATAATCGTATCCTCGATGAGATCGAATATCTTGTTAGGCTGGCACGCGGAATAGTGCATGTACAAAGGCAGAGACCGCAGATACTCCGCAGCTCCATCGACAGCTTCGACTTCCTCGTCAGTCAGTGGAAGAACGCTACCGTTCCACACACGCTCACCGCGAATAGCCTTAGAGTCTACCTCTGACACACAGGAAAGAATACGATCTTCCAAACCTTCTTGTCCCGTTTCCGCACTAAAGCCCATGGTAATGACGCCACGGGAAGCTAAGCTCACCATACCGTTGACCATGAAGGCAGTCTTGCCTATAGACGGGAGCGCTCCAATGACTGTCATCTCTTTGGGTCGAAGCCTCGTGTACTGATCAAGGCCTCCAATTCCCCACAAAGCCCCTTCCGTTGCCGTACTAACGCGACGTTTGCGCATACGCGCAAGAGACTCGTGAAACGTAGGCTTCACCATCGGTTCTTGAGTCTCCCCTATCAACTTGTCGATAGGAGCCTGACCTACATGATACGGCGCTTTCATCGGACACTGCTTACACGCAAGCTCCGGGAAGTGCTCGTGTATATATCGACATCCTACAGGAGGATGCCTCATAGCCTGTGTAAACTTGATGTCCGTTTCCTGAGGGCTGTAACCAGGATAGTCCATGCTGATCACATGTGCAGCGTCTCGCCCGTCCTTGAAGCAAGTCAGCTGCTGCAGGGCTACGTACCACTGCGGCTCAGGTAACTTCTTGCGCTCCAGAAAAGAATGCGCCATGAACTTACAGCCGTAGTCAGACATCATCTTGAACACGCCGTTCAGCGGTTTGTCTGGTCTTCCAGCCTCGTTCAACTCGCCATAAGGGACAGCATCGTAGTGGGCGTCCTTTCTGATCACCGGGCTGTCAGGATACGCCTTTTCGGCCAGGTCTTCAAGCACGGCCGGGTAATTCAGACGTACGCCTTCCATAAACACTTCAGGATCAATGACTTCCAGAGTGTCGGTGTTCAGAAACATACCCGCGCCGGCTCTAGCTCCTCCACCTAAAGGCGAGGACCATTCTGCCGCAGCGTGCAACCCAAAAAACGGCAGCGCTATGAGGTTACCGTAAGGCTTTTGTTCAGTGACCCACGACTGCACAGGATACATGCGATCAAAGTACCGATCCCGTAAAAGCATGGGGCGAATAGCTTTACGTACTGTATCCGCTAAAACAGCCTCGCTCAAAAATCCCCAAATGTGCGCGCCGTTTCCGGATCTTGAGCGTTCTACATAGCAGAAAAGCCCCGCGTCCTCAAACACTGAAAGCTGTTCCAGTGCCTGGTCTACGGGGTTCTTACCGTCTTCTGTATCACCATCAAAATCTACCGCGAACCACGAAACAGTGGAATCCGAAAGCATCGGATACACACCGATCAGTTCCTTTCCTTCGAAATGCCTTTGAAGTACCGCAGGCGTTACTGCCTCCAACGCCTTAGCGTAACTTACCCTTTCCTTCTTCGAATCCCAATACGCTCTTGCATACACGTCCTCTCTGCACCGAAAGAGCTCCGAGAAACGCGTAATGAAATCTGACATCCTAGTCCTCTTAAGGTGAACGACAACTTAGGGCCACTGCGTAGGTATAGCGTTTCGTATAGCGGCGTACGTTGTCGCCTGCTCAATGGCAACGATAGCCCCTCGTCTTAGTCCTTCTACCGCTGCAGCAAGCGCTCTAAACTGGCCCGCTACAGTCATGACCAAGTCTACCGTTTGCTGCATCGTCATGCCGCATGCTGCAGCTTCTGCCTGAAGTATCTGATAGGTACCCTCAGGGTTATTCAGCCAGGCCAAGGCCTCTGACTCCTTCAGCAGGTAAGTAGACTCTTGGCCGGGAATGTTTGTTATGTGTCTCGCTCTAGAGGCACCAGCTAAAGTGTTCACTTCGTTCTTAGCGACAGCTCTTTCAGTCGCCAAAGCTACGTCTACTGCTTCAGGACTCTTTTCTACCAGCGTGTAACTTCTATGAACCGTGGTGCCGATCTTCTGGTAGCTAGGAGTCACGTCGTAGTAGATACAATCGAACTCAGGAAAGGGTTCCGAAGTAAACGGAAACCAGTTGTAATCGGCTAATTGAGAATCCGTTAGCAAATTGAAATTGCTAACGAGGCCGAAAGTTACCGGTAAAGCTTTAGGGCCGTCTAAAAGCTGCCCGTTGGAGAAGTAACAGTACATAGGTTAGGCTGGTCGTAAGGCTAGGGTAGCAGAATACCACGCGTCCTGAGCGCTACTCAAAGAACCGCTCCAAATGCCCGCGTTGTAAATACCCGAAGTCCAGGCGAGATTCGCGGCTTGGTACAGGCCTAAGAAAGGCGTGTTGTTGATGTTATCGAAAGCTCCGATGTTTGTCAATGGTGTTACGCCCACGGGCGGACTATGGAGTCCCTGAGAAAAGTTGTTAGCTCCCGTGTGCCCGCCACACATCAATATCACCGCTCCGGTAGTAACCGGCGTAATAGCGGGCGGATCCCACTGACTACTTCCCGCACCGTTATCTTGTGCGGTAGTGACGTCTAGAGGCGTAGACGGATTAACTCCTCTCCACACCGTAGCTCTCGCCGCCTGTATTACACCGCTTATCGAAGACCCCTTCACTGTGATTACATAATCTGGGCTAGCGCCCATGATCTTGTAGTCCACCGCGAAGTTGATACCTCTTGTGGAAGACCGCATACCACTAACTACGTTGGTAAATCCGCTAGTCAACACCCCCGGAACCCCGAAAGATGTCGATATCCAGCCGCTAACTACAACGACCAGATCGCCGGACTGCAATCCTCCGCCAACCCCTATACCGGAAGGATTAGGCGGTAATGCTCCAAAGTCAAGGGTATAGTTAGAACCCGTATTTGATATAGAGCTGCCACTATAGTACCCTACGTACTGAATACCTTTCTTTCTTCTAGACGCTATGACTCTGTTGGCCAGCATCACGTAGTGTAGTTGAGGTTCCCTTCAAACCCGTACCAAGTAGTTCCCGCGTTCACAGTGATAAACGAGAACACGCTAGTTGTGCCATTGGTGTTGTTTAGGGAAGGTGCAGTACCGTTGTGCCATCGTACCGAGGACGGCCATGTTACGCTGGAAGCTCCGGTTACGTTGTTGAAGATCAACGTAAAGGAAACAGCAACCCCAGAGCCGGAAGGGGTGCCGATAACAAAATTACTGATGGCCGCATTTCTGGTTACTACCGCAACAGTACCGTCTGTTACGTTGACAAACAACGTTCCAGAGCTTATACTGGGCGTAATGACTTTCTCTTGGTACGTAGTGAGCTGTACCACCCCGCCAGTAAATCGAGCAGGTCCGAATACATCCAACGTCCACGATACATCGGTGTCCTTATTTATGCCTACTCTAGTACCATCGTCCCGAATAATGGAGTTACCAAGACTAGATCCCGTAGCAAATCTAGCAAGTCTCCCAGCAGTACCACTAACCCCGCCTGCCGTGCTGGTTATGGTGATCGCTCCCGCATCATTCGTGATGCTTATACCGCTTCCAGCCGTTAGCTGGGCCAGGGTGTAGCCTGAGCCGTTACCTATCAGCAATTGCCCGTTTGACGGCGAGCTCGACACACCGGTACCACCGTTAGCGACGTTAACGGTGCCCGTCACGTTGTCGGAAGTTCCAGTGATGTTAGAATCTGTATAGGCTATTTGCTTTCTGGTAGATCCGCTAGTCTGTGTCACATACAGCGACGTACCATTCCACTCTACGACACCGGCAACCGGCGTTGTAAGTAGCGACCCCGACGTTAAGCGAAGCGCTGCCTGCGTTGTAGTGCCCGCAGCCAATGTGACCAATCCGCCCATCGTGAGCGACTGTAGCGTACCCAGTACGGTTATGCTAGAGTTCGTTACGTTGGATGCAAGAGTCGTGCCAGTAATGCTGCCAGCATCGACCGAAGTCAAGTACGAAGACGTGTCGAGAACCCACGTATTAGCGCCCGTCTTCTTTAAGAAGCCGCTTGTACCGGAGAGCGCTCCAATAGCCTGTAGATCCGCGTCGTAGGCCTGAATGTCCGTACCGATAACGAGGCCTAGAGCGGTTCGAGCCCCGGAAATCGTAGTCGCTCCCGTACCGCCATTGGCTATGGCCACGATTCCAGAAACGTTGCTGGCTGTTCCCGTGATATTGGAGTCCAGGAACGCGATCTCTTTACGCGTAGGGCCGGTAGACAGAGTAACGTACAACGAATTACCTGTCCACTCGACCGCGCCGGCTACGGGCGTGGTGAGTACCGCACCGCTGCTCAGCACCAAAGCCGGAACAGTCGTAGAGCCAGCGACTAAGTTCAGCCGACTCGTTAGCGTAATGGGTCCTGCAGCACCTAGAGTCTGAATGTTAGCTTCTAGGTACTCTTTAAGTTGGGTAGTGGTGGCTTTGCGAGAAGCGCCTGCCTGCACGACCTCTAGGAGCTCCGTAGCTCCTAGGGCCGCAGCAGCGTCCAGTTCGGTAATCTTGATGTTCGCCATTAGGACCTCGCTCTCACCACAAGTTTCACCGATTGGAGATTCAAGTTCTGTGTGGGGTTAGTTAGACTGACCGTTATGATGTTGTTAGCTCCTGTAGCTATGAGGTAGTCAGCGTCCCCTTCCTGCAAAGCCGCATGAGCCGTCAGCGCACCTACCACTGCCCAGCCGGTATTGCTGACCGTACCGTCCGGCACAAGAATTTCCGTTACCGTGACCGAAGAGCTGCCACTGGCCACCGCAACGATTCCGAAGAGGCACGTTGCCTGGCCGGTTACGAGAACATCGCCCTCAGCCTCGACGTCAATACCGAGGTAAGCAATAGCCTCTTCAGCTTCCGCTGTACCAGCAGCATTGACCGAAAGACCCAGTTGCGCAGTAGCGGTCGCTTGCACCGGAATCGTAGCAGCCGCTGCTACGTTTATTCCAAGCGGTATAGTCGCCGCACCCAGTACTCCGCTTTGAGTGACGCCTGTAGAGTTGAGCGTAAGCCCGAACGCCACACTCGGCGTAGCCTGCCAAATATCCTGCCAGATGTCCTGCCAGATGTCTTCCCAGATATTGCCGGACGTGGTACTGCCCGCAACCCGTACCTGGGCTGTAGAACTGACCGTAATACCAAGCAACGCCTGCGCAGACACCTGGGAAGGCACGCTCGCCACGGCAGCGAGATTCAGCCCAAGAGGCGCAGTTGCCTGACCAACGATTCGGACTGTACCGGCAGCCTGCGCACTAATCCCAAGCTGCGCCTGTGCAACGCCTATTATACCACTCTGCGTCGTTGCCGTAGAGTTGAGCGTAAGCCCGAACGCCACACTCGGCGTAGCCTGCCAAATGTCCTGCCAAATGTCCTGCCAGATATCTTCCCATATACTTCCGGAAAGCGTGCTGGCCTTAACGAGCACCTGGCACGTAGCGGCGGCGCTCAGTCCGAACAACGCCGTCGCCTGCCCCACAACTTCTGTGGTGTCGGTATCTGCTGTAGCGACTACCGTAACACCAAGATTAGCAACAACTTGGCCGGTTATAGTCGAAGTTGCCTGGGACTGGAGGGTCAGGCCTAGGCCAGCCGTAGTCGCTCCCTGGACCAAGACCCGGGCAACAGCGTTATCCTGCTGCCAAATGTCCTGCCAAATGTCTCCCCAAATGTCCGACCAAATGGCCTGTACAGTCTTGATCCCCAGAAGAGGGGTCGCCGTGCCCGTAATAGGCGCGTACGAGCTCCCGGCCGTAGAACTAAGGCTCAGTCCTAGCCCGGCCGTTGCAGTGCCTGTAACGAGCACCTGGGCGGTCGTAGAGGCCTCAACCCAGATATCTCCCCAGATGTCGTCCCAGATAGGGCCCCAAATACTCGGGTCACCAAAAGTGGTGAGTCCGAGATTCGCCTGGGCCGAGCCCTCAATACCGCCCGCGCTCGCTACCGTACCCGTAGACTGTACACTCAAGCCTAATAGTGCCTGAGCTTGAAGTATGGTGTCTAAGGTGGTTTGGGAGGTAAGGTTTAGGCCGAGGTTTATGAGTGAGTTGGCCTGGACAAGATTGGTAGCCGTAGACGAAAGAGTTACGCCAAAGTTTGAAGCCGCTTGTCCTATAAGCGCTACCGTTCCCGTACTGGCAGCTGTAAGACCTAAGTTTATCGGAGCCACCGCCTTTACCAGCACTCCGCCAGCCGAGGCAGTACTTAAGCCTAAAGAATGAGTACCTGCGCCCGCAACTCGTACAGTTGTGGTAGACGCTACATTTATCCCTAGTAAGGGCGTAGCAGCACCTAAAGTCGCAGGACCCTCGCGTAAACGAACGCCTATAGTAGGGCCGCGAACGTTGGTCGTAGTCCCGCCAGCAGTGGCAGTCCACGTCAGGTTGCCGGAGTTGGATCCACTAGCCACACGCCCGCGAGCAATTACTCCGCCTATGTCATTACCAGTACCGCTATCCGCCTCCGCAACTTCTCCGACGGAATCGAATGTTACCAAAGTCATGCTATACGCATGACTAGAAAATTGACTAGGCGTAGTTACATCCGTAGGTATACAAAACCCAGTAACAAACCAGTCGCCCGCTGCCGTGTCAACCACCGGACCCAGCGTGGTGCTCAAGTTACCAGAAGCCGTATCTCCATCGTTGGCCCCTGTAATTTCCCACACTTTAGTGTCGTTTTTCCAATTCAACAACACCGCCCAAGCGATGTTATTGGTGACTAAGGAAACGCTCACACTCCCCGATAAACTGCCAGTAGCTACCCGATAAAACGATGCAATATTGGTATTTCCGGTATCCGCCCCAAGCGTTGTACCGAAACCTCCAAGGTTATACCTCTGACCATCTGGTACCAAAGTAAAGCCTGTAGGCGTGTCTATAGTACCACTATTGGCAGTGGAAGGCTTCTGTCCTACAATAAGCAGTACTAAGTCACCAGCAACTACTCCTGTAGGGTAGGACGGACTTACCGTAGACCCGTTATTGCTGGAATACGCAATTGTGCCTACATTACCAGGAGTAATTGCCATGGAAACCTCACAAGTGAAAAGAAATGGCCCGTGTGTGGGCACGGGCCATTCTAGACTTACCCACTAGTAAGTCGGGTTATACGCCAAACTTCGGAGAACTCCCGTTGCCTGTCAGGCCGACGTCGTTGATAGACTGCACATTGGCGTCCACCTGTCCACCAGTCGTGAAGGTAAGCGAGTCGGTCTTGGCCTTAATCGCTGTCGCCTGGTCGTTGACTATGCTAGCGCGTTCGATGGAGAACTTGCCTACCCAGGAATTCACGTTGCGACCGTCAATTACAGCCCCGTCAATACAGACGTCCACATCGCTGCCCACGGTAAACGATCCACCAGAAGTATCCACGGTAACGCCGTGCCGGCCGGTAATGCCGTCGTGGTTCTCCACCAAAGTCACGCCGGCTGTAATTTCCGTAGTACCGCCGTCAATATACGCCTTGGCGGTACCGTTCGTAGCCAGATCTATCGAGTCTCCTGTAGAAGAAGACGTGTTGAAAGGGAGAAAAACAACCACTCCCTTTTTGTAGTCGCCGTAGTAAGCCATCTTTCACCCTCCTTAGGTGATTAGTCCAGCATTGAGCGGAGAAGACATCAGGCTTACCATAGGTGCCCGGAAAAACAGCTCGTTGTCCCCAAACAAGAAGGCGTCCGAGTCAAAAGCCTCCGTAGAGAAGGCCTCCCGATCAAACGACGCTTCTGGGCTCGCTTCTGATAAGTCGAAAGAAGCGGGGGAAAAGCTACTAGGCGAAAATCCCGTACTACCCTTAAAAGAGGCCATTAGGCGTCACCTCTCCACTTGTTGGCCGTCACACCCGCTCCGATGACGTCTATGTCGTTCATCTTCTGGACGTTGGCGTGGATAGGCGTGGTCTGGGCAGCAGCAAGGACCTGGTCCGCAATGTTGGCCACTTCCGCGCCCGCAGCAGGAGCCACCGTCAGAGCAATAACCACGGAGGTCGTGTCAGGGGTAGTTGCCCAGTTCGGGTCTACTGTGGCTACCTTAGTGGTGCCATTGTAGGCGGTCACGATTCTCGCCTGGCCAGCGCCTGTACCCGCCGCGATAATCACGTAGTTGTAGAAGTTGGTTACCGAACTGGCCGTAGCAGGAAGCGTTACACTTCCGGCAGCGCCGGCCGTAGCCAGCCCAATGAGAGGGCGCTCAGCAGTGATACGGCCCAGAGAAAAACTACCGATCCATGCAGAAACCGTCTCGCCGTCGATAGTGTTGTTAACTATCGCTACGTCGTATTCGCCAGGCATGGTATACGCCGCGTCAGACGTGTCAATGACCGCATAGTGCAGGCCGGTGATTGCGTCAAAGTCCTCAGTCAAAGTAGCACCAGCAGTAATCTGCGTCGTGCCACCATCTTTGTAGACTCGAACTTCGCCGTTAGTCGCGATTGTGATGCTCGCACCGCTGGCACCGGCCGTATTGAAGGGAACGCGAACCGTAGCGCCCTTCAAGAAATCTCCTAAATGAATAGCCATGTGTTATCCCTTGTGTTAAAAGATGAAGCCGGTGTTGATGCCAAGAAAAGAGGTGCCGCTTGTTGGTGCAGCAGGAGTGGCGAAGTGAAAGACGTAAGACCAGCGGGTGGCGTAATTGTTACACCACCGTTTGAGTGAGCTACAACAAACACCAAAAGATTCCCAGCCGAAATAGCAGAAAAATTGACTGTATTTGTTGTGCTGCTTGCCGCCGAAGTTGCAACTTGTAAAACGTCTAATGCAGCCATTATGCAGCGCTCCAATAAAGTTGTGATGTGAACAAATCCGCATCAGCATCAAGTGCAGGTTGACCAGTTCCACCACGGTAGAATTCAAACTCGTAATTACCCCATATTCTTTGTTCGGTCGCTGTTGAGCTACCAAATCGAATGTCGGTTCTCTCAAATATTTTTTCTGGTGTCCCCCACGAACTACCAAGCCAATCAGACGCCCATAGTCTAACAATTCCATCCTGAACACCAGCTCGAAGAATCGCTATACTCATCGAATGAATCCTTTGTTGATGCCGAGCGTTGCGGCGGCGGAGGGGCCGGAGGGGGTGGAAAGGTCATCAACGGCCCACGCATCAATGCGAGGGCTTTGCACAGCAGCGTTCTCTATTGTTCCGGTGTACTCCAACAGGAATCCACCATTGCGAACCGCCGTGATGTCGCTATCAGCACCAGAAACCGCTTCTACGCCGTTGACGTAGCCGGTGAGCGCAGTGCCCACGGCCCGCAGCGTCAGCGTGAATGGCACGTCGGCTGTTGGCGGATACGACGCCCCAGCGACTTGTATCGTGCTCCAATGTTTATAGAGCCGCAGTTCGCCCGAACCGAGGTTGAGGTCCAACCGATACCCATAATCCGAATCGTCCGCGCCGCATCGCACCAACACCGCACACCGTCCCCCCACACCGGGGTCCGGCGTGGAAAACGTTGCCGAGACTTCGTAGTCTGCGCTGGATGGCGTTGCGGTCCACACCAGACGCGCCGAACGAAATGCCACCCCCGTGTTAAGAATTTGCGCGGCTGTACCAGACGACGAAATGACGACTTGATCGGCAGCCCCGGGGTCCATCCGTGACCACGTGCCGCCTGTTGTGGCGCGGCCACCGATCTGGTCGCCGGATGTCCCCGTAAATGCATCGGCGGCAATGACGGTCATCAGCTCACCCCCGTAGCCAAGCCAAAGAGAGACCACATGTTGAACATCGCTTGTCCACCTTCAAAACCTTCCCACGCGCCCATGAAAATGTTGGCGCGCGCAAAGATGTCTTCTGCGCGGACGGTCGCCGTCGCGTTATTGGCGTGAAAGCCGTAGTACGCAAAGACTTCAGTGAGATAGCCATCCGAGCCCCGAGACACCGCCGCGTCGTTGCTGTACACTTGTCCATCAAGGTTTTGGCAATCCGCCGCGTCTCCTGCCACCCACTGCGCGTGATTCTCGGGGGACCAGTTGTACGAGAAACCGGGATACTCCACGCTGACGTTGGCAGTGCCGACGCTGCCCATGTCCCACAGGCGCTCCGTTTCTACAGCTAGTCGGTCGAGATATGTCGCACGGAGTGACGGTTCCGCGTTCTCCACAAACTCGATCAGGAAGGCGTGCATCACGCCCTGCATGAACGGTTTTTGCCCAAAGCACGGCGTGCTACTCCCGCGGTCCGAGTAGTAGTGTACGCCATCCGTTGGACCGCTCGTTTCGCCCATGCGGAGCAGGTAGTCCCACACATAGCGTGCCACGGTTTTGTTGTCGGCGGCGCCTCCCGTGAGCCACGCACTGAGCATGCACCACCCGTTCTGTGCAGCATGGCGCGAGTCGATGTCGTAGGTCGTGCGGGTCTGAAACAGCGGGTTCTCAAACACCTCAACCGCACTGGCCGCACATGCCTCGATATGCGTGATGGTGCGCGGATCCCCCGTGAGCCAGTAATGCGAACGCGGGGTGCGTGCCCATTTTTGCCATTCTCCACCCGAGCCGGTTTGTTGGTCACGCACGTAGGGTCTGGCATACTGCAAAAACCGACGCAGGTACACCGTGGCGCCCCCTCGCACCCAATACGTAAGGTTGGCCCAGCCGATATCTTGGTTGAAGAACGCGCCAGCTTCTGGCTCCACCGTCCCATTGGTAGTGTGACTGTTCCACTGCGAATCCAGCGACCCCTTCACGCCCGCGTAGTTGTTGCCGCTCAGCGCGTTCTCGCTGTGGTACTTGAGGTACGGCTCCCGCGCCGGGCTATTGGCAATTGTCGTCGTCGGCCCAAGCAGCAGCATCGAATCGACGCGGTCCTGCGGATCGGTGTAGAACAGGAATCCAGCGGGCACGCTGGCGAACGCCAGCGCGCTCGTGTCCTTGGCGCGATCGGTGGTGGTGCGCGTCGCGCCGTTGACGCGCAGTTCCCACGTTGTGTCTTCTGCGCCGTTGGCCATACTCCCGGCATCGCACTGCACCAAGATGGAGCGCACCGTGCCGTCCAAATGCCGACGTGGCAGTTCCTCGACGTAGATCGGTTGCTCCACGCCGTTCTTGAGCACCCGCACGGTGTTCAGGTCGGCGGGATCTAGCAGCCCCGGCGCAAGCGGGATGCCCGCAGAAATGAGCGTTGTATCGGTCCCTGACGCGAACCGTACAGCCGTGAGGTCATACACGTCAGTTTCCACCGCCCCCGCATTCACCGCCACGCCGCGCAGCAAGCGAGAATTAAAAATAGGTATACTCAAAATAGTTTCCTCTCTAGTATTTATGCAAACGGGCCAGCAAATGAGAACGCCGTGTTAATTTTCGCTGACGGAACTCTGGCATTTCCGGACACATCCAATACGTTGTTCGACAAATCCGGGGCCAAGAGCAATTCGGATTCCGCCACCGGGCTACTTGGGGCCACTGGCACGGGATATCCACTGACCACATCTGTATGCAGTACAGTTCCCAAATTATACGTCAAAAACACAATCTTATTGGCATGTTCTGGACCGATAATGATTTGTTGGGCGTTGGTCTCCAGATATCCGGTTGATCTACCACCAACAACAGAGCCACCGGGCGAGCCAGTAGAGAGCTTGATTTCCCCGGTCGAGTCGTTATAGAACAACTCGCCGGGGTTTCCGAGAAACGTATCAGGATTTGCCCCACCAAGATTTTCAGTCAGAATCCGTCGAACATTGGCCATTATTCAACGCCTCTCCAGAGGTCTGCGCTCGTTCCAGTGCCAGTGACCGGGGCTGCATTCATTTCAACCACGTTCGCTTCAATCGGCGTCGTCGCGGACTGGGTGATTACTGCGTTCGCAATCGCCGTGTACTCTTCCGTGCTCTGCGGAGCAATCGCCGTCACCATAACGCCAGTCGTTGAAGTCGGGTTCGTCACCCAGTTCGGAGAGACCGTCGCAACCTTGGTCGTGCCGTTATAGTCGATGATGATGCGGCTCTGTCCAGCACCAGTACCAGAAATGAGGGTAGCGAAGCATCCGTTGTAGAAATCGTCCGTCGCGCTGGCCGTAGAAGGCAGCGTAATAGAGCCGGCCGCGCCAGCTGCAGCGAAGCCGATGATCGGCGATGCGCCGTCTCTCCGACCAAGCGAGAACGCACCGATCCACTTACCGACCGTCTCGGAGTCCACGGTCTCGTCAGGATAGGCCAAGACACAGAACGTCGCGCCAGGCTCGTAAAAGCCAGCGTCCGTGTTATCCGACGTGTCGATAGCCAGCATATGCTGACCGGTCTTCGAATCGAAATTGGTCGTGATGGTAACGCCCGCAGTGCTAGAACGCTCTGTAGCCGAACCGTTCTTGTAGATCAAGAAGTCGGCCGCTTCGAAATCGTTGCTAGGCCCAACACGACCTCCAAGCTTGTTAGCGCTGGAGAACGGTAAGTAGACGGTTGAGCCGGGAAGGAAGTCTCCAAAATACATAAAAGTTTCTCCTTAGAGAATGAGACCGGCGTTCAAACCGCCGAATGAATAAGAAAGAGATGGTGTTTCTTCAACACCCTGTAAAGCCATTGTAAAGCTCATATTACCAGTGCTGGAAATCCAACCAAACGCGCTAGGATCATCACTAGATACAGATTGTTCTTTTGATGCAGTAGCGATTCTGTAAAAAGATCCCATACCACCTTCAGAAACACGACTCGTATTACCCCATCCAGTTGGGTAAGTAATGGCGTTATCTTGGTTGGTGCCCTGCATCATAAGAACAGCTAACCAGAAAGCGTCTTGCGCCCCGAAGGAAGGACTTAAAGCTGGAGGATCTGAGCTATCAGTTATAGGACTCGAATTGATCGTTAACGCACTAAACTCAGGAATTCCTGTGAATGAATCTGCCGTGAAAACAAAAGCTCTGGATGACATACGCACTGAAAGAGTATTGGCGATAGTTACGCTAGTTCCCTCAGATCCATCGCATAGTTTGTGATAAACTGCCAAACGACATAAAAATCCCGGGCCTTCGTAGAACTCTCTCGTCCACCCACTAGGTGTAGTAAAACTGCCCGCCGGATCTCCTTCAGAAGCAACTAAAAGAACAACATAGTCTCCGGCAGCTACAGTTGTTCCAAAAGGAGCTACTAAAGAATTTGTACTGGAACTGGTAGTATCTGCCGGGCTACCAGACTTTAGCAATGGAAAAGCCATTACACCCCCGCACTAATTTCATGTCCACGCAAACCGAGATAGCTAGTTCGTGCAGCGCCTGTAAGTTTGTATTGGGAGTCCAGGAGAGTATTTAACTCAGAACTGGCTCCTGTTAGATTTTCTGTCAAAGTAAATGTTCCTGCATTACTGCTGTTTGCCGGAGAAGTATCGTTGTTTATTACAACATTTCTAGTCATGTGAACAGTTCTGTTTGCGTTACTTAACGCCATAGCTCTCCCAACCAAAGTATTTCTATACCACCACGCATTAGAGGCTGGTGGTGATTGATCGCCCCAATCTAAGAAAGCGGCAGGTTCAGTAATGGTTGGAACCCGAAGCAAGTTGTAGCAGAACTCAATGAGCAAAGCTTCATCACCAACCCCACCAGCAGAAAAGCTATGTCCTATAGCGCCAGTAGCACAGTTACTTATGACGGAAGTATTTTTGCGAACGCTCCACAGAGTGTTCTCTTGTTTGACGTATATGCCGTTGTGGGAATAAGACGATGAAGAAGCCGTACCTATGGTGCAATTTTCCAAAACACCGTATTTAGTTTTGTAGGCGATTACTAATGGTGCGTTGTAATCCTCCAATTCACAAGACAAGCAAGTAAAATATTGTCTGAAAGAGGTATCGCTAAACATTACAATCGCGCCGGGATTGTCGTCACCAGCAATGCCTCTCACAAGCCCGGAGAACTGGACCTCGTGCCAAGTCATTCTGTTTCCGTATTCACCACCAACAAAGAAAAATCTTGAGTTATCGACTGTAGCTCTGGAGTTGACAAACGCCAGTCCTGAACAGAAAAAGTCATCCCCCGGATTGGACCCATCAAACATAGAAACAAATGAATTGGTACAATCAATCGTAGGTGTTTCACCGGGATACGATATCCACCCCATTGGCTGCGTGTTTCTTAGACGCAGGTTATTGTTGGTACTACTGAATCCAGTCATAGAGTGGTTACCTTCTCTAAAAACTAGAATCTTCCCACTATTACTTGAGTTTTCTGGAACAGTACCAAACACGTCTGAAAAAGTCTTAAAGGGTGAACCAATAGATCCGTCACCAGAACTTCCAACATTTGGGTTTAGGAAAACAAAACTACCAGTTGAAGAAGTTACAGTAAAAGTTACATCCACAGTTGAAAGATCTTGGTCTGTAACTCTAATGACCACGTTATATGGTCCTCCCGCTGCACTTGGAGTCCATGTGACTACACCGTAATCGGTTGCTCCTACAGTTTCCCCAACAACCATACCACTAGGTCCCTCTACGACTTCAAACCGAAAAGGATAGGCACCTCCCTGAATAGAAATAGGGATTCGGTACTGTAAACCCGGATAGGCGTGTCTGTGTCTTGCAAACGTTTGTGTTTCTGTATTAGGTCTAGGGTACACGACACGTAGAGGCATAACCGCAGTTTCAAAATACCCAGAAGGTAACTGCCAACCACCACTAGGCGGCGGACCAACCTCTCCAATCCTCCCCCGCCTACCACGCCCACCAACGACAAGCTTCTGTGCAAGTTTCATCGGAGCAATCCTGACCACAGAGAGCCAGCGGCGGTGGAGGGCTCCGCCGCACTATCAGTCGATACGACCATGAAGTTGTCGATGTCACTTAGTCCGTTTTGTGACACCTTATCAACCACCGCATGACTCGCCGTATTGAGCGGAGAGCCGTCTGTAACAGGACCAATAACCACTTCTCCATTGAACATCACAGACAAATCGTTACCGGAACGAATCAGTCTCAGCGGGTACGGTATGTTATTAGTCAGCTCCCCGGTAGCGTAGGTAGAGCCTAGCTGGGTGTTAGAGCCGCCAACTCGCTTGTACAACTTCACTTCTCGTATAGAAGTAAACGTTACCCACTCTACAAAGTAGTTGTTGTTCTCGTCCTGATGATTGATCTTAAGGCGAATGTAGTTATCACCACCACCCTCATCATTCTGATACATCTCTGCCTGGACGTAGCCTTCTGTAAACGTCGAGGTACCAACCGCTCTGTACGTCGGAGTAGCATAACCGCTCGTAGAATCAAAGCGGTTATTGGTTATGTAGCCGCCGCTTTCCGAAGCTATCGCCTGCCACGACGTTCCGGCAATAGTGGGAGTGTGAGCAGACAACACTACCGCATCGGTGTCGGTGAAATCGTCCTGGAAAACTACCGTTCCTGCATCAGCCGGAGCTAGTGCGAGAGACGCTACGGTGTTGAACCCGCCAGCAAAGGTCCAGGACAACGTAGTGCTCGTGCCAATAGCGTAGCGATATGCTGTAGATCTAGATACGGAATCTACGTTGTTGTTCAGAACGATGTTATTGACACCGTTCGTTATGGCTTCAACGGAACTGCAGACGCCAATAACCACATCCCCAGCAACCGTATCCGCCGTCGCAACCGGGTTGGTAAACGAACCGGTAATAGTAGACACGTCCCGTATAGGGGATGTAGTGTCTACGCCGCCTAAAGGTATAGCCGTGGCTCTCCACTGTCCAGCATTAGCGGATGTCGTACGAAGATTGTACGTACCTACCGAAGGGTTCGCCAAATAGAACACCCTAATCAGCTGCGTATTACCGTCGTTGTTTTCATGAGATAGTGTAAGCAGCACGCCGTTGTAAAACACGTCGTATGCCGCCCACGCACCAGCAAACGTAACCAACAGAAAATTCGCCCCCGCAGGTACAGTAACACTAAGAAGCCCTTCGTGCGTAGAGCCGTCCCACGAACCACCGATTAGACCCGTTTCGGTCCTTTCATGAAACACTGTAATGGGCATGGTTAACCTGGCTCTCTGTAGAAGGGGTCTACGGTGTAGAAATGAATGTCGTCAATGAATAAGTCGGTATTTACCAGGAAAGACGAGTTCAAATAGCCCAGGAAATATCCGTTCCTAAACAAGGCCTGCGCCGGAGTCTCGTAGGTATTCCACAAATCTCCATTGTTGTAGATCATGGCCGGCTGGCCGTTGATGTACAACCTGAAGAAGCCGTCAGACACCCCATGAGCGCTGGAAAGTCTAGCACCTATTCGAATCTGGTTCCACTGACCTTTTCGTAAAAGACCGGTGTTGCCTGTCTCCGTAACCAGAACCGGGTTCCCGACGCCCCCAATGTCACTAATGAGGCTGACGCCGTACACGTAGGAGTTAGTCAAGGTCACGCTCAACGTGCCGCCCACGGTAAGCTCTGTATCACTTACGATAGTAGCGACATTGCCTATGAGCTCGCTATTCGGGCTTCTGAGAGTCATTCCAACATACGTCTCGGTCAGGAACGCCGTACCTGTACCTAACAAGGTGTTAGACCCGCTCGTACTTACCGTACCGTTAAGCCTCGGCTCCGGGTAGTCCACTATTCGAGCCAAACTCCGTAAGTAGGAGTCTCCCGTTCCAGCATCCCGCAAATACTCAAAGCCTACTTGCTGCGTACCGCCCAGGTAGTCTGAGTAGGTGTCCTTCCAGAGCATGAAGAACTTGTTGTTCTCCGCATAGCCTGGAGGCTGATCCGCATGAGAGAAATTGCTCGGGATGTACAACTTGTAATCTACCCAGACTTCTCGTTGGTAGCTGCCGATATCGAACCGCTGTTCACTCCACGACTCCGCAGGCGGAGTTTCTCCCGGGTACACAAACTTGAGCGAATGCGTACCTTTGTACGGGTTATCAGTACTGACCACCGTGTTTGCTTCGGACGTCCAGGTGAAGCCGTTTGCAGGGTTTCTTGTACCGCCAACAAAGGTCTCGCTGAAGAACGGAGACACATCACCATCTACTCTGCCTGTCGTAGACACGGCAAAGTCAGTGATGTACATAGTCACATTGTTGTTATCCGGATACGAATTCATGTACCCCATCAAATACCCGGCTCTCAGCGGAGTGTTTGGCGGAGAGTGGGAAGAGGTCGTGGTCTCCACTACAACCACGTTATCCATACGCACCCGCAACAGCCCGTTGCCTTCGTTCCAATCTGTGGGGGTTTCTGTAGGAGACTCTACTTCAATCTCCACTTTGATCCAGCAACCTCTATTTACTCGATTCGTCCACGGCGCTACCACGCCGAAATCTCCAGGACTTGCGTAGAATCCAGGAGCTCCCGTCTCCAGCATAATGGTTTCAGCGCCGACTTCCGCTCCGTTAGTCGCTACATGCGTACCGCGTGTAGAGGCCCCAAAGGCTATAGTGTTTCCAGTACGATTGTAGGAGTCGTACAGGCGAAATAGCTTGTTGTTGTCACTGGTGTCTGTACCACCGAGATCTGTACGATACCAGTCAGGATTGGTACCGTCCGTGCCATCCGGGTAGTACACGTAGTAGCGAATGTAGATATTCGGGTACCCCGGCTCCTCCGGTCCAGAAACCAAGTTGAACGGTAACTCTGCCCAACCCTCGTTCCCCTCGTTCTCAAACTCAAAGAAACCAAACCGCAACGCGTGAGTGCTTCCCAAAGGAGAATTGGGGATTCCTGCTGAGCTGGTAGTAACTACAGTGCAGAAAACTGGACCGTACCAGGCAAAGCCGTTCTGCGTCTTCGAAAGATCTTCCGAAGAGAAATCATCCTCAAACAACAACGTAGCAGCTGGAGGAGCCGCTACTACGACGTTGCCGCGCTTATTTCTGCTACCAAACAACAAACTTTTCATGATTTACGAAGTTAGATCTGAAGCCCAGGTGGGCGTGCCGTTCTTGGCTATCCGTATATCGTCGATATAGCTGTGCTGAGTAGCCGGAGCATTATCGTTATTCCAATAGGTGTGCAAGTAATGCGCGTACACTCGGTGGTCCGCCTGATTTAACGTCTTAAGGCCGTTACCGTAAATGCCCATTTGCGACGCAGAGTCTAGCATCAGTACTCCGTTCTCCCAATGCCTTACACGCGCTGTACCACCTAAGGAAACCGGCACGTCGCTAAAGTCTATGCACACCGTTTGCCGAACCCACTGATTACGCAAATAGGTTCTAGCTGGTCCAGCTATCACCCACTCGTCTTGCCCTTCGAGTATCCAGCGATACGTTGAGTCTGGGGTTCCCGCGTCATCGTCATTGATGTAACAGTCCAAGTATCCGATGTGCGCACCTGCTGCGGTCTGGGTAAGAAAGCGCAAATACTTAAGCCATCCCGGCGTAGTGCTGAGAATGTAAGTGTTCGGCATCCAGTAGTAGTGCTGGTACCACAACCGGTCACCTTTGAAAAGCAGCGTGGGAAAGCCCATCACGCCTCCCCACGCTCCAAACCCGCCTTGTCCTTCGGTGATAGTCATTTTGCACGAGTAGGCTCCTGCGTATACTTGTTCCGTTGTATACACAGAAGCCGTCGCGTCACTATCAAATCCGTCGCTTTGACCGTTTACCGAACTTCCTCCAGGCCCGCTGTTGAAGTCCCGTAGAACCTCCCAGTCGGGCAGAGAAGTTAGTCCGCTGGGACTTCCTCGGATAAGTCTACGGGCGTTAAGTAGGCTTAACAAAAGACCTTTAGTTCGTCGAGCCGAGCGTGAACGACGTGATGGTCACTTGCTGGCCCGCAGCGATGCTGGTGTTGTCGAGCGTCATATCGCCGCCACCGCCCGTCGCCGTCACCGTGCCTTCGAGCACCTGGGTGGAGCCAGAATTCACGAGCCGGAAATGCTCCGCCGTGCCCGTGGCGTCAGCGGACGCGTCCTGCCAGGTACCGCTCAGCGCCTTGGTGCCGCTGCTCGCCGCCGCAAACGCGTCAGCCGGCAGCGTAATCGTGGCCAGCACCGTACCCGATGCGGCGTTGTTCGCGCCCGGAGCAGAGCCCGTGTGAATGGTGAGCGTGCCACCATTGAACACGGAGTCGATACCGTCCAGCAGCGTGTTCTTGAGCGTCGTGTTGATCGTAATAGCCATGAGTGTTCTCCTTAGGTAAGTTGCATCGCGTCAACCCACCGAACGAATCGGTGGCCAGCGCTGGGGTTAATCGTGCGTTCCTGCTTGGCTACCACCCAACCTTCGCGGCTGCCGGTAGTTGACGTATTGCCATCTATGACCACATACCGGTGCGGTTTATCCGGCACTTTTGCTATGACCACGCCGACGTGCGCAAAGCGTTTCAAACTCGGGTAGTGCAACAAGAACAAGTCGCCTACCTCGCAGTCTTCCTTGAGCACGCCTTCTTTCTTGGCCCAGTTGCCGATCTGCAAACAGGCCGCAGTGAGCGGAACCGGCCACTTTGTCTTCGGTTGATCCACGCTAAAGGTCAGCTTCCCCACGTACGCCAAGAACGCGGCGCACCACGGGTACCCGGTCCCTAGCCCGGTGGCTTTCAGGAACAAGTCCACCATCTGCCCGCCATTAGGTCGTTCTTCCTTCACCCCGACGAAACAATGGCACGCGGCAATGAACTGTGCAATGAGGCCTTCTTTGGTCATGCCGGGTCCACTCCGTTCTCCACGTCCCGCTTCGAAAGAATTTCCTCGTAGCGCTGCTTAATCTTCACGTTCACGTTTTCCGTATGCTCCGTAGCCGTTGCGGCCTTGGACCGCAGGAACGTGCGCCACATCCCGTAGCCGTAGCTTAAAGGAGCCTAACGC
>ERZ1066132.63-NODE-63-length-51388-cov-46.515458_pt1 | contig 51388 bp, 46 predicted proteins | sample MGYA00382779_ERZ1066132 | MGnify/ENA primary metagenome ERZ1066132 (study PRJEB33369, sample SAMEA5778362) | biofilm metagenome | biome: Industrial cooling water; feature: Water cooling tower basin; material: Biofilm | place: United Arab Emirates | collected...
ACCAACCGCCAAAACCTTGATTAGAAGCGCTTCTTCCCCTAACCCCTAACCCCTAACCCCTAACCCCGGTTGATTTTGCCATGTACCAACCGCCAAAACCTTGATTAGAAGCGCTTCTTCCCCTAACCCCTAACCCCTAGCGGAATTACTTATTACCCGGCTTCTCGTTGAGTGGTAAGCTAGCAAATGCACTTAAAATCTGAATAGGGTAGAAGTAGATATGGCTCTTTCTAGCCAAATACCTTTATTATTGCGTGCCGCACGGGGTGAAGCTTTAGACCGTCCTCCAGTTTGGATGATGCGTCAAGCGGGACGGTATATGAAAGCATACCGAGATTTAAGAGAAAAGTATCCTTCATTTCGCGAAAGATCGGAAATTCCGGAAGTGGCGATTGAAGTTTCCTTGCAACCTTGGAGAGCTTTCCAACCAGATGGCGTCATCTTATTTTCCGATATTGTGACGCCGTTGCCGGGATTGGGCATCGACATGGACATTGCGGAAGGGAAAGGTCCGATTATCCATTCTCCCATTCGCACAGCAGAACAAGTCGAGAACCTGCACCAGTTAAACCCAGAAGAATCTCTGCCGTTTATTAAAACAATTTTGCAGGGATTGCGCCAAGAAGTGGGAAATCAATCCACGGTTTTGGGTTTTGTGGGTGCGCCTTGGACTTTAGCAGCTTACGCCGTGGAAGGGAAAGGTTCTAAAACCTACTCGGTAATTAAGAACATGGCATTTTCCGACCCGACAGTACTGCATCAATTATTGGGTAAACTGGCAGATGCGATCGCAACCTACGTCCGCTACCAAATCGACTGCGGCGCCCAAGTCGTGCAAATGTTTGATTCTTGGGCAGGACAATTAAGTCCCCAAGATTATGATACCTTTGCCCTACCCTATCAAAAACGGGTGTTCGATCAAGTCAAGCAAACCCATCCCGATACGCCATTAATTATATTAGTCAGCGGTAGCGCTGGCGTACTAGAAAGAATGCCCAAATCCGGCGCCGATATCGTTACGGTAGACTGGGCAGTAGATATGGCAGAAGCAAGAGAAAGATTGGGCAAACACGTCAAAGTCCAAGGCAATATCGACCCTGGCGTATTGTTTGGTTCCAAAGAATTTATCAGAGAACGCATTCTCGATACAATTCGCAAAGCAGGCAACCGAGGTCATATTCTAAACTTGGGACATGGCATTCTACCCACCACCCCAGAAGAAAACGCCGCCTTCTTCTTTGAAACAGCCAAGCAAGCAGATCAATTACTTGCCGTCCACGCATAACAATTTTAGATGGCAGATTGCCGATTTTAGATTTATTCAGCAATAAACGCATCCAAAATCGCCAGAAAAAGGTCAGAGGTGAACGGTGAAACCAGACGAATTGCCAGAGGATACAAATAACCCAAAATCCCAGGAAAGTGCCGAAGTCACTCCTGCAATACCCTCCAGTTTGCCTGATTCACCGCCCATCTCTGGCAATTTGGAGGAATTGATAATTCCCCAAGATGCTTCCACTCCAGAAAAAATTCCCATTATTGAGTCCGAAAATAAGGAAGACAAGGAAGACAAGGAAGACAAGGGAGACAAGGAAGACAAGGGAGACAAGGAAGACAAGGGAGAGTTTAAAGAATGGGAAGCATTTTCCTCTCTAGGGGTTGGGGTTGCACAAAATGATTCTGAAGCAATTAGATTAGAAAGCAACGCTTCTCCAGTCGAGGATACAGGAAGTCCATCCCCAGAAATAGAAATAGAATCATCCAACTTAGAACCTCAAGCAAACATCGAAAACCTATCATCTCCAGAAGACGAGGAATACCAGAGAGAATTAGAAGCAATCCCAGCATCAGAATCTGCATCAACTGCGGTGGCAGAAAATGCTGATGAAGCAAGACTAGAAAGCGCACCTTCTCCAGTCGAAGCGACAAGCAGTACATCAGAAGAAATAAAATTATCTAACTTAGAAACTTCAGCAATTAGCCCAGAACAAACCCAGCAGTCTGAAACAGATATTGCTGTAGCATCAAACCAAACGACCAGCTTTAGCCAAGAACCAGAAATCCCAGCAAACATCGAAAACCTATCATCTCCAGAAGACGAGGAATACCAGAGAGAATTAGAAGCAATCCCAGCATCAGAATCTGCATCAACTGCGGTGGCAGAAAATGCTGATGAAGCAAGACTAGAAAGCGCACCTTCTCCAGTCGAAGCGACAAGCAGTACATCAGAAGAAATAAAATTATCTAACTTAGAAACTTCAGCAATTAGCCCAGAACAAACCCAGCAGTCTGAAACAGATATTGCTGTAGCATCAAACCAAACGACCAGCTTTAGCCAAGAACCAGAAATCCCAGCAAACATCGAAAACCTATCATCTCCAGAAGACGAGGAATACCAGAGAGAATTAGAAGCAATCCCAGCATCAGAATCTGCATCAACTGCGGTGGCAGAAAATGCTGATGAAGCAAGACTAGAAAGCGCACCTTCTCCAGTCGAAGCGACAAGCAGTACATCAGAAGAAAGAGAATTATCGAACTTAGAAACAACCCAGCAGTCAGAAACAGATATTGCTGTAGCATCAAACCAAACGACTAGCTTGAGTCAAGAACCAGAAATCCCAGCAAACATCGAAAACCTATCATCTCCAGAAGGAGAGGAAGAAGAGGAAGAATTAGAAACATTCCAAGCATCAGAATCTCAATCACCTGCGCTGGAAGAGAATGCTGATGAAGCCAGACTAGAAAGCGCACCTTCTCCAGTCGAAGAGATAGGCAGTACATCAGAAGAAAGAGAATTATCGAACTTAGAAACAACCCAGCAGTCAGAAACAGATATTGCTGTAGCATCAAACCAAACGACTAGCTTGAGTCAAGAACCAGAAATCCCAGCAAACATCGAAAACCTATCATCTCCAGAAGGAGAGGAAGAAGAGGAAGAATTAGAAACATTCCAAGCATCAGAATCTCAATCACCTGCGCTGGAAGAGAATGCTGATGAAGCCAGACTAGAAAGCGCACCTTCTCCAGTCGAAGAGATAGGCAGTACATCAGAAGAAAGAGAATTATCGAACTTAGAAACAACCCAGCAGTCAGAAACAGATATCTTTGCACAATCAAATCAATCGACTAGATTTAGCCAAGAACCAGAAAGTCAGGAAAACATCGATAACCTACCCGTTACATCTGCCGCGCCAATTGACCAACAAGATGCACCGATGCGAATTTTCATTACAGGTGCAAGTGGCTGTATCGGACACTACATCGTAGAAGCTCTAATTGAAGAAACAAACTACGAATTGTTTCTATTAGTCAGGAATCCCAATAAACTAAGATTTGATTGTAATACCCGTCGCGGTATTCACATCATCCGGGGCGATATGCGAAATATCGGACAATTTAGCCAGCTGTTGAAAACGATGAATTGTGCCATTTTGGCGGCGGCTGGTTGGGGAGGACAGGAAGCAATTGATGTAAATGTGTTCAAAACAATTGAACTGCTGAATTTACTCGACCCAAAAGTTTGTCAGCATATCATTTATTTTTCCACCGCTAGCGTTTTAAATCGCCAAAATCAATTGCTGAAAGAAGCTGGACAAGCGGGGACAGATTATATTCGTTCTAAATACGACTTCTTGCGCCAAGTAACCCGCGTCCCGATTGCAAAACGCATTACTACGGTATTTCCAACTTTAGTTTTTGGAGGCGATGAAAGACATCCTTATTCCCATGTTTCCGGCGGTTTACCAGAGTTGATGAAGGAAACAAAAATACTTCGCTTTTTAGATAAGCCGCTGCTGAAAGTTAAACCAATAGATTTAATTCGTTTTTTCAAAGCAGATGGGAGTTTTCACTTTATCCACGCGCGCGATATTGCCCAAGTGGTAAGATATCTGGTAGACCATCCCCCAGCATCGCAAGATTCCCGCTGGTTGGTGTTGGGAAATGAACCCGTAACTTTGAACGAAGTAATTGAGGAAGCTTGCGCCTATTTGAATAAACCTATTACCCGTCGCTTTAACCTGTCTCCTTGGTTAGCGAATATCTTTATCCGTTTGTTCAACATTCAAATGAGTGCTTGGGATCGGTTTAGCTTCGATTATAGGCATTTTACTTACCAGAATCCGGTCAATCCGTCAACATTCGGAATGCCTATTTATTGTCCGACTATTATTGATGTGCTAAAACTGAGCGGAATCAAGCGTAGACGCTAAAATGATTTTGGCTAATGGGTAATGGGTAATGGGTAATGGGTGAAGCATTGCGGAAAAAAGACGGTAGGAAATACCCGGAATTAAATAGCCGCAATGCTTCGCGCTTGATGGTTTATCGTTTTAGATTAGCTTGATGGCGCGGAAGGCGAAAAATAAGCCTAAAGCGACGACATAAGCACCACCCAAGAGCAAAATATAAGCTAAAGCACCAGACAGCATTTGTGTTTCTCCTCTGACGTTGTTTAGGTTTTGATATGGAATCCGTTATAAATGTTAATGTACCGCAACAAGCATACGATATTGCGATCGCACCCAATAACTTAGAAAAATTGGGCGAGATGATGCAGGGGTTAAATCTGGGGAAAAAAGTGCTGTTGGTGTCGAATCCGGCGATTTTCCGGCATTATGGGGAGAAAGCGATCGCATCCCTCAACTCAGCAGAGTACGATGTGACTACCTGCATCCTCCCCGCAGGCGAACAATACAAAACCCTCACCGCCATCCAAAAAATCTATAACACCGCCCTGGAAAACCGTCTAGAACGCTCCTCTACAATGGTAGCCTTGGGAGGTGGCGTCATCGGCGATATGACAGGCTTCGCCGCCGCTACGTGGTTGCGCGGGATTAATTTTATCCAAGTACCCACCAGCTTGCTAGCGATGGTAGATGCATCAATTGGCGGTAAAACTGGCGTCAATCATCCCAAAGGGAAAAACTTAATAGGAGCATTTTATCAGCCCAAATTAGTCTTAATCGATCCCCAAGTTTTAAATACCTTACCGCCGAGAGAATTTCGCGCCGGAATGGCAGAAGTAATTAAATATGGCGTAATTTGGGATGCGGAATTGTTTGAGAGTTTAGAAGCATCTAAAAGATTGGATCAATTCCGCTATATCAGTCAGGAATTATTGCAACAAATCCTAAATAAATCTTGCCAAGCGAAGGCAGATGTGGTAAGCAAAGACGAAAAAGAATCGGGTTTAAGGGCAATTTTAAATTACGGTCATACGATTGGTCACGCGGTCGAAAGTTTGACGGGATATAAGTTAGTAAATCATGGGGAAGCCGTGGCAATTGGCATGGTAGCGGCGGGACAGTTGGCGGTGCATTTGTCAATGTGGGATAAAACTGATGCAGAACGTCAAGATGCGTTGATTAAAAAGGCGGGGTTACCGACACAATTGCCAGCCGGGTTGGATATTGAAGCGGTGATTGATACGTTGCAAACTGATAAGAAAGTTAAGGATGGGAAGGTGAGATTTATCCTGCCTACTCGGATTGGTGAAGTTGTGGTGACGGATAAAGTTGAGGCGGATTTGATGCGGGAGGTGTTGCCAAAGTTGCAGGCGGTTTAATTTTTGAACCACATTCGCGTTCAGAGATTCGAGATCTGCGCCAATAGCTGACTAACCGACAAAACGGGTATGGCTGAACTAACAAATCCCTCAATATCGCGCGTCAAAATTGCATCCAAACCTTGGGAGATGGCGCAGAAAATCTGTACCGCATCTTCAAAATCATCTAAACCTGATGTAAAGGCTGCTTCTAAAATTTCACGGTTAATTGCACAAATAACCATGACAGAGAGAGTAGTCGAAACAGCTTGTCTTGCAAGTTCAATGCTGCGGGTTTGTCTGCGGGCAATGTAGAAAATATCTGTCAGCGTCGTTGCTGTAACGTAGCCTACAACTTTTCCAGAAGCGATCGCTTCAAATAAAGCCTCTGCATCTTGCAAAAATGGCTCTCGTTCCAGTAAATAATCTAAAACAATGTTGGTATCAATTAAAACTTTCACCGCAGAAACTTCTCCACCCGACGTTCTTCCAGCATCGCCTCTACCTCTGCATCCGTTGGTGCTGGCTGGTCAGTTTTCAATAACCCCTTCATCTGTTTAATGATACTTGTTCGGTCGGGGTGGGGGCTGGGAGTTTCTCGTAGCGATTCAATGATGACACTGACGAGTTCAAGGCGATCGCTTACAGGTAAACTGCGAACCTGTTCTTTAAGTTCTGGCAACAACATAAACTACTCCGAGCGGTAAAGATTTTTACCTTAACGAATTGCGTTCAAAGCTAGAGCATTAGTACTGAATGTAGCAGATTGTGGCAAGATCTGTGAATCAAGCGATCGCACTAAGAATCGATTAAGCATATGAGAATATCATGTACGCTTGCTTCGGTAGTGTATTCACCCAACAACAAATGTATTGGACAGTCAAGTAGTTTCATTTTTGCCCGATTGACCACGCTCAACAAGCTTAAAGCTAGGTGATTCAGTGTCATTCCATCGCCGCATTTCATAACCGCATACTTCACAGTTAAAATAATCCGAATCTCTCATTGGAAAGTAGTGAATTGTCACCTCATAGACTGAGCCACATTCAGGACATGATTCCTTTCCCGCACGCTCGCTAGACCAAGTTGCCATTGTTCTGCTTGCTGAATTTCTAATTTTTACTTCTTAAATTATAACAAATAAATATAAGGTCAAAAAATATCATATATCAGAACTGTACCACCTGCACAGAAATCTATGCTGAGATGATAATCTTGAAGCAGTGCTGTGCCAACGAGTGGACGACTACCCATTGCTAGAACTGCAATATCGCGCGCTACACCATTCCACAAAACAGTTGCTAGGTAAACATCGGTTGCGACATTGGAGTTATCGGCTAGATTGGCATTGATTTGGGCAAGATAGGGCAAGCCAAGCTGAGCGATCGCAGCAGATGGTAAGGTTAAGAAACCTTCAAAACCTGTATCAACAACACACTCAATTTCTATTAGATCTTCTTGTCCTGGGACACGAAAAATTACACCAATTCTTGCCTGGAGTCCAACAACATTTCCCTGGATCACAGTGCAGTCCTAATCAATGTACCACCAACGGCATAGACAGCATTAAAGCCAATCCTTTCTGCCCAAATTGCTGCATCAGCTTGTTTAGCTTGCAATCGACGACTGGTAACTACTAGATCGTCTCCTATTTCATAGTCGCCAGTTTCTACATTGATCGAGATAATTTTGCCAATATTCTCTGCTGTTTCCACATTGGCACGGATACTATTTTCATAGAGTTCTTTGCCACGGCGAGCAATTTCTTCTCTACTGAGGGCGGAATGAGTCATATCAGCTACCTCCTGATTCAATTTGCAGTTCCTAAATACATAATAAACGAGAACTACTTAAGCGTATGGGTAAGTAGCCAATCTAGGCACAGCCTTCGATGTACTCTACTTCTGGGAGTCTTCCCGATCGGAATATAGTTACCCGATTATTGAGAGTTTCAAATACTAACCGATAGTTGCGATCGCGTGCATCTTTGGGAATATAAGTTAAATAGTGTCCGCCTCGATCGAACGTGTATTCATGGGGAGTTACTCTAATTTGTCCTGGATAAAGCGATTTAATTCGCTCTTCGGTATCGCCAATTTTTCCCCCACTCACCGTGGTAATGCGATCGCTAACAACTTCTACTCTCGCAATGCGGTCAACCTCGCGATTGATCGGCCCTTCTTTGTGAGGACTGATGACCATAAAGTTTAAGCCTTGCGGCCCCCTTTGCGGTCGAATGTGGTAGCAATTGTCTAGTCTTCCAGTACTTACAAACCGCACTCTAGCAGAACTTTCGGCTTCTGCAATCGTCATGCCAACGCGCACGGGACCGATACCATCAATTGCTAATTTCGATTGTGCTGTCAGTGTTGTTTGAGCAGAAAGCGGTAGAGCAGACAGTAAAAGTGTTAAGAATCCACCGATAATAAAGACCAAAAATTTAATATGGCGCCCCATAGTATTTTCCTAAAACTTGGTTTTTAGTAGCTTCAAATGCTCGGCTATCTCTCGTGCATTTCTTCACGAGTATTCAATTCAAGCTGCGGATAACTATGGTGCAGTAGGGTGCAACGATTTGTTAGAACGTTGCTTTGGTGTTAATGTTACAACAAGTCTCCCACTTGCAGCTTGCTTCTTCTGCCAATCAGCAAACATAGCATCTAAGTCATAGTTGAAAGACTTGGCATGTTCTTCGCGAATTCGATGGATTTCTTCTAAAATTTCATCTTTCCACATGGCTTAGTCTCCCATTAGCTCGTAAGGTGTACAAATGCGGGGTAACTCGTCTCCAAAATCCAGACAAATCGCTGAAAGCTTTTTCTGAATTTGAGCGTTTGCTATATGTTTACAGTTCCACGTTAGCAAATAATCTAAGCTGTGTACTGTAGCTGCTGCAATATGAACTGCATCGTCAGCAGCCTTTGATGGAAGATTAGTTTTCACGAGAAATTGTGCCGCCAAGTCTCGGACAGCCTGGTTTAAATCAAGTAATGGAAAATCTTGTAATATCTCCAGTCGTATAGCCGCAATCTCTGGATCTCCTTGTGTTACTTCATCCAAGACAACTTGTGAGATATAGAGTGTAAAATCATTGCGGCGAGATTCCCACCAATCTTTTGTCACCTCTATGTTTGCAGCAAGAATTAGGTTTTTAGTCGATCTGGCTGTGAGATAGCCCAAAATGCTAGTTTCGATGTAGACGGTTTCACTCATAATGAGCTGTCGGGGCTGATTCTCTGACTCAGCACAGTTTACTACACATAGCGATCGCATTGTGCAAACATGAGCTAGCTCCAAGACATTATCGTCAGAATTTGGCAAACTAAAGATACCACTGAGTTAAAAGGGCATCTAACATGACTCAGACTCCCGTCAACATTCAAACTGCACAGGGACATCAAGTATTAGCCGCAGCGGGTAAGAAAATTCTCCGACCGGGCGGAAAAGCGGCGACGGAACAGTTATTTGAGTGGGCAAATTTTCAGCCTGGGGAGACAGTATTAGAACTTGCGGCTAGTTTTGGAGAGAGTGCGATCGCATTATCGCAACGCTTTGGCGTTTGCGTTATCGGCGTAGAAAAAAACCCGGAAAGCGTAGCCCGTGCGCGTGCTAATATCCACAACGCTGGTTTAGAACAACAAATAGAAATTATCGAGGGAGATATTTTCCACTTAGAAGCAATTCCCGGTGAATTTGATTGCGTTTTTGCCGAAGCAATTCTCTCGATGCAATCTGCACCAGGAAAAGCCAAAATCTTAAACTCTATTCACGATAAGCTAAAAAGCGGAGGTAAATTTCTCTCCCACGAATTACTAGCCCAAAACAAAGAAGCAGAAATCCACCAACAACTGGCACAAACCATCCGCAGCAACACCACACCTTTATCAGCAACAAATTGGATTGCAGCTTGTAACGCAGCCGGATTGCAAGTTCAGCAGCACAAAACAGGAGCAATGGCATTACTGAATCTGCCATCAATGATTAAAGATGAAGGTTGGGTAGATACAGCCAAATTCCTGTGGAATGTATTAACTAACCCAGAAATCAGAAACCGAGTTCTATCCATGCGCCAAACCTTCAACAAATATCGGCAAGATTTAGGCTACATAGTTCTAGTAGCTATTAAAAACTAGCCCCCCTCATCTTTCCTCTTACCTCTGCGTCCTCTGTGCCTCTGTGGTTCGTTACCTAAAATAGATTATGACTTCTAAAACAGTGTCTACCCCATCCTTCGCAACTCAACTGAGAGAACAAATTGAATACCCCGCCGGGGGAGTTCTAAGTAAAGTTCTCCTAAAAGACAATAATTGCCAGTACACCCTATTTTGTCTAGCATCTGGCACAGAAATTTCCGAACACACGTCAACGCGAAACGCGACAGTTCACGTCCTTCAAGGTCGAGGAATTCTGACCTTAGAAGGACGAGAAATTACACTCGAGCCGGGGATCTTTGTCTTTATGCCTGCGAATGCTCCCCATGCCTTAAAAGCCGAGGAAAACTTAGCCTTTTTGCTGACACTTTCGGAAATTAGCCATTAGCTGGAATTTCAATAGAACGCAAAAAACTAGCACTTTCTTCTGGCAGTGCTGTATTAATATACATGCCACTGCCTAATTCAAATCCGGCGGCTAAAGTTGTTCGCGGTATCAGTGCAATATACCAGTGAAAGTAATCGGTGCGTTCCTCTGCGGTTGGAATAGAACGGATTGTATAATTGTAATCGGGATTGTTCAATCCGTAATAGAGTTTAGCCAAAATAGTTTTCAGCATCTTGGCTAAATCTTCAATTTCTACATCGGTAATATCGTCAAAAGAAGATGTATGACGCCGGGGAAAAATCCAAGTATGAAAAGGTGAAAGTGCCGCATAAGGAATAAACGCGACAAAATGTTCGCTTTCGGCTATGATTCTTTCCCGGCTTGCCAATTCATCTTTAATAGTGCGACAAAAGATACATTCGCCCGTATCGTCAAAATAGCGAATCGCTTCTTGCAAGCGAATTCGTAATTGATAAGGAACAATCGGCGTTGCTGCTAGTTGCGAGTGAGGATGTTCTAAAGATGTGCCTGCTCCTTGACCGTGATTTTTAAATATAATAATGCTAGCAATTCGAGCGTCGTGTCTAATTTCCCCATATCTTTGGCGGTAAACTCTGATAATGTTGGCTACGTCTTCAACTTCCATTAGTGCAGTCGTTAAGTCGTGTTGGGGATGTTCGATAATCACTTCGTGAAATCCCACCCCGGATAACGAACGATTTAAACCTTCGACTTTCCTAATAGCTTGTCCGACGGGAAATAAAGCCGGATATTTGTTATAAACAGCACGCACTCTCCAGCCGCGACTATCGTTCAAACGATAGGATTCTAGTTCGGTAAAATCTTCGTTACCGGCACAAAAGGGACAATTGGGACTATAGGAAGGGATGATAACCTTTTCGGTGTGAGGTTTAGCAAATTCGTCGGGTCTTTTTGCCCTTTCGGTAGCAATAATTACCCAGTCCCTGGTAATGGCATTTAATCTAAGTTCGGTCATTTTATCCTCATTTTTGACGAGGGTTTGTGGAACCAATTTTATCCGATGAATATGGCTAAATATGGGGAGCGATCGCCAATCGTAAAATGAGGATAGGAATCGGGCAATTCTGCCAACCAAAACTCAATCAAATCTTGATTTGATTACCATGCAATAGTTAACCTGTCAACCAATGTTAATCTTTTTCAATCTATGACTACCACAACAAGTGAAACTCAAAAAAAACCTAACCCCCAGGCGTGGTATAAACCAACTTTTTCACCAGAACATGGGGTTTATGTGATGCTGCTGGTTTCTTTTTTTACTGGTGCAGCAGCGGCACAAAATTGGACGCTTTTAACGACGTTAGCTTTAGTTTGTGCATTTTTTGGCTTTCAAGCGGAACATCCTTTTGTTCTACAGATAAAACAACGAAAAAGTTTGAAGCCGCGTTTTTTAGTTTGGGGTGGATTGTATGGGGTAATTTGTCTGGCGATCGCTCTATATCTATACCTAAGATATCCGATATTAATGTGGATTTATTTAGGTGCGATCGCTGCCTTAATTATCGATGCTTTTTCCGTCTTCCACCGCGAACAAAAATCAATCTTTAATGAGATAGTAACCTTCGCTGCGGTATGTCTTTCCGCACCATTCGCCTATGCTGTTACTACGGGGACAATTGCAACCGTTGCCATCGGTTTGTGGGTGATTAATACGCTTTATTTTTGCAGTACTATTTTTACTGTCAAGCTGCGGAAACCGAAAACGAGTTCTGTAATTCCGGGGGTGGTGTATCATGCGATCGCAACCTTAATCATTGCCGCACTCTACTATTTCGGCTGGCTATCTTTACCCATCGCTTTAGCATTTGGCATCGCCCTACTCAAGTTTGCCATTATCGCTTGGCAACAGCAATTGTTTAGCAACGCCAAAATTCAATATGTAGCGATGATAGAAACAGGATGTGCCTTCAGTTTTCTGGCAATTGTTGCCCTATCGCTGCTGCCACTGCGCTTAACAACTCTTTAGCAAACCCCGCATTTATCTATGCCTTTGGTTAGAGTAACTCTAGCAAAATTAGCAGTAATCTAAAAAATGCTAACAAGGTAGCGAAAATCATCTTCAAAGCGCTACAAGGGGTTTTAGAGGAGTTGCCAGTTGTTTATTAAATCGGCAAGAGTTTAGCGAATTTCAAAGAAAATTATCACAAGTTTTGGAGATTTGGCTATGACCGATACCACGGTATTTAATGGCGGTACGGCAACAGCTACAAGAACGCGCCAACTCAGCTTTCCAGCGTGGCTAGTACTAATCTGCATCGTTGCCTTTACCGTTTTGCTGGCGGCGGGTGCTGCGATTTGGAAAAACGCTCCACCCGTCCCAGATTTTGTAAGTTCCCCAAAGCAAGAAATCATCCTCACGAAGCAAGAAATTCAAGCCGGACAAGAAGTTTATCTAGCACGCGGCGGTCAACATATTGGCAGCGTATGGGGACACGGCAGCTACCTCGCACCCGACTGGACAGCCGACGTTCTCCACAAATGGGGTTTAGCAACGGCTGGGGTTTTATACAACAATAATCCCAACTTTTTGCCAGAAGATTTAGCAGCATTACCAGCCCCAGAAAGAGCCAGCTTACAAGCACAAGTCAGCGAAGAATTTAAAACCAATCGTTACGACGCTCAAACTCACACGCTAACCCTAACAAACGCCCAAACCGAAGGGTTAAAATACGTCTTCGACCAGTATCACAACCTATTAACCTACGGCTCTTCGATTCACTCAATTCCTCAAGGTTGGTTTAAAGACGATACCCAAGTTCGCAACGTCACCGGCTTCTTTACTTGGACAGCTTGGGCAGCAGCAGCAAATCGACCCAATGCCCCCTTTTCTTATACCGCAAATTGGCCTCACGATGACTTAATTGGCAATCAAGCACCGGGGCAATTTATTATCTGGTCGATTGTTTCAATTATCGTCTTGATTGCTGGAATTGGTGCATTTCTGTTTGTCTATCTCACCCAAGAAGAACCCGACGAAATTCAACCAGTGCCAGCACGTCCAGCGGTGCGAATTCCCACACCCAGCCAAAAAGTCACCTCGCTATTTTTCGGCGTGGCGATGGTGCTGTTTTTAGTGCAAATTGTGATGGGAATGTTTACGGCACACTATGCCGTAGAAGGCGAAGGTTTTTACGGAATTCCTTTAATTAAATTCCTGCCTTATGCTGCTTCCCGCACTTGGCACTTGCAATTAGCCGTATTTTGGATTGCAACTTGTTGGCTAGCAGCCGGACTTTACTTTGCCCCGCGTTTCGGTGGTTTTGAACCCAAATATCAAGCCGTTGGAAACAGCATTCTTCTAATTGCTTTAACCATCGTTGTCGTCGGTTCGATGATTGGTTCTTGGAGTGCAATTACGGGAGTTTTAGACGTAAAAAATAGCTTCCTTTGGGGACACCAAGGCTATGAATACATCGAACTAGGACGAGTTTGGCAATTGCTGTTAATTGGCGGCATGATTTTCTGGTTGTGGTTGATGTACCGCGCCTTCAAACCTGCTTTGGTTAAAGAAAAAAGTCCCACGGGATTGAGTCACTTTTTCCTTTACAGCGCGATTACAATTCCCCTGTTTTATTCAGTGGGTTTAGCTTATACCAACCGCACGCCTTTGAGTATTGCCGAATATTGGCGTTGGTGGGTGGTTCACTTGTGGGTAGAAGGTTTCTTTGAGGTATTTGCTACCGTTGCGATCGCCTATTTGTGCAGCGAATTGGGCTTTTTGAAGAAATCTTCAGCGCTGCGCGCTACTTACCTGACGACTATTTTGTATTTGGGTAGTGGCGTAGTTGGAACCTTGCACCATTTGTATTTTTCCGGTACGCCGTCATTTATTGCCGCACTGGGAGCAGTTTTTTCAGCTTTGGAAGTAGTGCCTTTGGCACTAATAGGTTTTGAAGTCCTGCAAAGCTTGAAACTCTCGCGAGAAGCGGAAGGATTTTATCGGTGGCCTTTGCGCTTTTTTATCGCTACCTGTATTTGGAATTTAATCGGCGCTGGCGTGTTTGGTTTTTTAATTAACCCGCCAATTGTTCTCTACTACTCTCAAGGTTTAAATACTACGCCAATTCACGCACATGCGGCTTTATTTGGCGTCTATGGCTGTCTTGCTTTGGCGCTGATGCTGTTTGCTTTGCGGGAATTCGTACCAGAAGATGCTTGGAATGAGATGTTGTTGCGCTTCTCTTTCTGGATGATTAACGGCGGCTTAGTTGTGATGCTGATTTTTGGCTTAATTCCCAATGGTTTTTATCAGCTATCCCAGTCGATTAATTACGGCACTTGGTATGCTCGAAGTGCTGAAGTAATTACCAGTCCTTGGATGCGGTGGACGGTATGGTTGCGAATTCCAGGTGACATCATTTTTGCCATTGGTACGCTGGCAATGTTCTTCTTTACTGTGAGGGCGATTTACGCTATCTTTCGCTTTCCAGTTAAAGCAAGTAAACCTGAATTAACAGCGGCTGAACAATCTTAGTCAGGACTTAGGCAAAGAAACCCGGTTTCTCCGAAAAATGGTGGGTTTAGGAAGCAAATATCAACGAAGAAACCGGGCTTTTGGCTTCGTCGTGCGTAAGTCATATTAACTCAAGTTTCTAGTTATCAGGTCAAGCGTTCTCGATCCCCCTAAATCCCCCTTAAAAAGGGGGACTTTGAATCTGGTCCCCCCCTTGTGAAGGGGGGTTAGGGGGGATCGAACCGACAATATTTGTAACTAGCAGCTTGCGTATATTAGTAATAAGGACTATTGTCCTGACTACTAACTAAACTTTTTCCTTCAGCCTTGCTTTAGTTGGGTTTCGTCCCTTTACAAAGTTGGCGAAACTTTTTCATCCCAGGACTAAAGCTGCGTGTCACCATTGCTCGGTGGTGCGTGACGTTACAAGTCTCATTGCTACGTTGAAATATTCTCACAACGTCACGCACCCGGAGAGAAAAAATATGCTTTAGTTAGCTAGGATTGGGTATTTTTTCACGAGCATACGGGCGGGGCGGGTTTAACGAAATATCTCGTGGTTCCGCAGATTGGTTGGTAAAACCCGCCCCTACAACATCAAAAATTATACATAACCAAAGCTACCGCACACGATATTACACAAATTGCAAGAGATATGTTAGTAAACTTGTACTATCTATATAGGCTCGGCGCCAGAGAGGGGACAGCCACGGGGTCTATAAGCAGGACATAGACAAAAGATTAATTTTTTCTGTAGCTTAAACTATCCCAAACACTGGTTGTAGAATGCGATCGCCATTTTTAGATCGGACTAAACTTTTTGAATGTCGTGTTTAATAGTTGCCAGGTCGGTGTAGCAGTCAGCAACGTTGAATAAACTGTCGCTGGTCATCGAGTACAAGCTGACAACTTCGACTTGCACTCCCTGGTAGCTGAGAGCATTAACAACATAGGCGAGATCTCCATCTCCGCTCACCAGCACCACTCCATCGCAATAGCTGGATAATTTTATCATATCGACGGCAATTTCTACATCTAAATTTGCTTTTTTGGAGCCGTCTGGCAGCTGAATTACATCTTTGGTGATGACGCGATAACCGTTGTGCCGCATCCACATCAGAAAGCTTTGTTGTTTTTCGTTGTTGCGATCTACGCCTGTGTAGAAATAAGCCCGCACCAACCGACGACCTTTGGTTAAATAGTACAGCAGTTTTCTATAGTCGATGTCTATGTTGAGGTGCGCTGCTGCGTAAAACAAGTTGGCACCATCAATGAAAATTACTACGCGATCGCGATTCGCACATTCAACCATCTCTGATTGCTCTACAATCTGCCACTGCGAGCATTCCGCTAGTTGTGCAGGCTCAGATAGCTGCAACAATTGGCTATCTCTCTGAGGTTTCGGCAATAGCTGCATACAAGGCGACCTCTCTATTTGACCTTTACGTCCTCACGTTCGTGGTGACGCAGGCTATTTAATATTTTCTTTATATTTTCCCGGACGTTCTCAACAATACAGCTGAGTCGGGCTAAAAATACACGATTCTTAATTTATCGCCATTGTCCCAAGTATTGTACTGATGGGAGTGTTACATAATTTACTTTTAACTCCGTGTTAAGCAATTCCTATCGCTTATATAAGCGCTGATTATTAACATATTTTCCAGAGAAATATAGAAGTTGTTAACAAGATGTTACAATTATTAACGTAAAGCAAAGAACCAGACAAAATCGGGAGGTGTTGATGCAGGAGCAATCTTGTTTGCTGCAAAGAAAGCAAGTGGCTTGAGGTGGTTTGGACAAATGAATCAATGCTTAAACAAATCTAAAAAACAGGCGATATTAAGCGATCGCAAGACATGCTTAGTTCTAGAAGCCACAGAGAATTTTCAAATCCAAACTATATGAATCCAGAGCAGCTGCTAAAGAGCTATGCAGCCGGAGAGCGGGTATTTCGTCAGGCAAACCTGCGAGGAGCTGACTTAAGCGAAGTTCGTCTTGCTGGCATCAAGCTTGGGCAAGCTGACCTCGCTGGAGCCAACCTATCGGCGGCAAACCTACGTTGCAGCAATTTGAGCGAAGCAAGTTTGAAGGGAGCGACTCTCTGGCGAGCCGACTTGAGTGGCGCGCGGCTGATTCGAGCCAACTTGAGCGGAGCCAATTTAATCCAGGCGAAGCTGAGCCAAGCGGACGTACACAAAGCTGTGCTAGTCAGAGCAGAGCTGCGCTTGGTAGATCTGCGGGATGCCGACCTCAGCGGTGCGGATATGACCGGAGTTGACCTGAGCTATGCCGACTTAAGCAACGCCAACCTGGCAGGAGCCGACCTGAGTAGGGCGAACTTAACGGGTGCAAACCTCAGCAATACAGACTTATATCGCGTCAACTTGGCAAGAGCAGTTTTAGCCAGAACAAATTTGTCAGGTGCCAGCCTCAGCGAAGCCAACTTAGATCGAGTCGATCTGAGTACGGCTAATTTAACCGACGCCATCTTAGCTCAATTGGCTTTTAGCAAAGAGAACTAACAACTAGGCACTGACAAACACAAGCAAGTCTTCTCAAAATAAAAGCATTTGATCGCAGAGCAAGGGACTTTAGTCGTGAAGAGAAAAAAATCTATTTCTTAATAGAATCCCGTGGATTCATGGGTTGGCTCGGCGTCCCCACGTCCTGTGCAAAACTGCTCCTGGCTACGGAAGTTTCCCAGTTAATTGTGTAATGAATAACTCATATTCTCTGTTGCAGGAGTTACGCCAGAGCTGTCCGCAATTGCGTCCTCAGCTCTACTTCAAAGCTTCCCTGACGGCGCTTTCCCATGCAATAGAAGATGCGGTATTGCTGGGGAAAGGTACGCCGCTAGCGATCGCCAATTTTCAACACGAGCGCTTCTACCGCCAAGAAGTCCGTCGCTATCAGCGCATCGCTCAACGCACGGATCAAGTTTACCTGCTGGCTGTGCCGGAATCTGATTTTGGAGCAGGTTCAGCTCCTTATATCACGATTCCCCTTGACCCTAATGATGGTTTAGCACAAGAGTGGCATTTAATTGTCATCGATCGGCAATATTCAGCTTGCATAATTTGTCGAGAACAAGTTTCGCCGGAAAACCCTGCAATACTAGATCAAGCGCGGAAGTTCAAAGGCATTTGGTCGTTTGACCGTCAAGTTTGCCTGCAAGCAGCCAAGTTATTGCTAGAGAAGATTTTAGCTTACAAACCGGAACTGAAATCGGAGGTAAAACAGACGCTAAAACGTTACGGTTTAACGCGCAAAAGCTCAGTTCAAATCAAAAATACGCGATCGCCTCAACTAGATCAACTATTTACCGAGCGCCTGATCGCTTACTTGCAAGCGAGTCAATTCAAACTACTAAGAGCTTACCGCGCCATTGCCGTCCAAGAAGGCAAAGAACGCCTAATTAATGTTCTGAGTTCATTTATCCGTCGGTCGCTCAATCCCGAACAGGTACTGATATCAACGGTACAGGAATTAGGACAAGTTTTTAACCCATGCCGGTGCATACTTTATCGTTGCGATGCCTTTGGTCAAACTTTACCAATTGAATATGAATCTCTTGCTGTGGGAATTACTTCCATGCGGGCTGAAAATTGGTCGATAGCAGAACATTCCCTATTTCGAGAAGTATTGGAGAAAGATGAAGCGATCGCAATTGCCGATATTTCCCAAGACTTAGGCATTCGCAGCGATTCGGAGTTACAAGCTAAGTTCGGGCGGTGGGAAATTCGCTCTTGTTTATTAGTGCCGATTCGCTATCAAGAAGCGCAACTCGGTATGTTAGAAATCCATTATTGCGGCAGCGAGGCGCATCCTTGGTGTGCAGACGAGATTGCCTTAGTGGTTGCGATCGCTGCCCAGGTGGGAATTGCCCTGATGCAAGCCCAAGCTTATACTGACCTAGAGGCGCTCAACCGACAGCTGGAAGCGATCGAGCGCAGTCAGCGCAATTTGATTGCGATCGCCGGACACGAATTGCGAACCCCTCTATCCACCATCCGCATTTGCTTAGAAACCCTAGCGACTACACCAGAAATGCCCACCGATTTGCAACGGGAAATGCTGGAAACAGCCCTCAACGATTCAGACCGTTTGCAACAGTTAATTCAAGATTTCTTGCGGCTCTCGCGCTTAGAAAGCGGTCTAGTACGTTGGCAAATAGAGCCGCTCTCCCTGCCCGAATGTCTGGATTTAGCCATCAGCAATCTTAAAACGCGCCGCTTACCAGAAACATTACCTCAACTTGTTTTAGATTTACCCAATTTTTTACCACCAGTTCAAGCTGATGGGGAAGGAATTACAGAAGTGCTGATTAAACTTTTAGACAATGCCTGCAAGTTTACACCTAGCAGCGGTCAAATTACCGTTAGCGCTCAAATCCTCGAGCAAATTCAAATGTTAGAAGTTATGATTATCGATACGGGTCGAGGAATTGAACCGAGTCAATTAGAATCGATTTTCGACCGCTTCTATCAAGAAGAAGCATTTCTTCAACGCACCATTGGCGGTAGCGGACTCGGTTTAGCAATCTGTCGCCAAATTATCCAAAGCTTGGGCGGAAAAATTTGGGCAACCTCTGCTGGCAAAGATCGGGGAAGTCAGTTTCACTTGCATATTCCGATTGCCACAATTATGCTTTAGAATGCTTTCTCGCTAATGGCTAATGGCTAATGGCTAATTGACCCTACGCGCAGTAATTACGATGCAACTAGAAACGGTATCAAGCCAACACACCGCATCTGCAATCAAGTGCGTTACCTCACATCTTGCACCTACCCGATAAACAGCCCCCAAATAAATTACTTGCTCAAAGCTTAAGTTAGCTAAAGCTAACTAAAATCAAGATTTTAACCCGTTTCAACGGGTTTTAGCTTTAAGCCGGAACTTTAGTTCTCGGCTTGGTGCAAGATGTGAGAATGGCTAATGGCTAATTGCTAATGGCTAATGGCTAATTGCTAATGGCTAATTGCTAATTGCTAATTGCTAATGCACATCTTGCACCTACCCGATAAACAGCCCCAAAATAAATTACTTGCTCAAAGCTTAAGTTAGCTAAAGCTAACTAAAATCAAGATTTTAACCCGTTTCAACGGGTTTTAGCTTTAAGCCGGAACTTTAGTTCTCGGCTTGGTGCAAGATCTGAGTTACACTGCGTTAACGCACCCTACAACCGATAAATATGCTCAAAAATCACCAAAAAGTAGCTATTTTACTCCACGAGGGCATTCTTGGCGCTCAAGGCAAAACTGGATTGACGCTTTTACGCTACAGTGAAGCATCAATTGTAGCGGTAATTGACCGGGAATGCGCTGGTAAATCTTTGCCGGAATTAACTCGCATTCCGCGCCATGTTCCGATTGTTACTTCAGTTAGAGAAGCGCTAGCTTATGCACCCGATGTTCTGGCGATTGGGATTGCACCTTCTGGGGGAATTTTGCCAGCAGAATGGCAAGCGGAAATCAAAGAAGCTGTGGCGGCGGGGTTATCAATTGTCAACGGATTGCATACGCCGATGGCGAATCTTCCGGAATTAAAAAGTTTGTTGAAACAGGGACAATGGATTTGGGACGTGCGTCAAGAACCTGCGGGGTTAGGTGTAGCAAGTGCCTTGGCACGCAGTATTTCATCTCTCCGCATTCTCACAGTCGGTACAGACATGGCTGTGGGTAAAATGTCTACTAGCTTGGAACTATATAAAGCATCCCAAAAACGCGGGTTACGTTCTAAATTTCTGGGCACTGGACAAGCTGGGATTATGATTTCCGGTGATGGCATTCCTTTAGATGCAGTCCGGGTAGACTTTGCTGCTGGTGCAGTGGAACAATTAGTCATGCGAAATGCAGAGAATCAAATCCTATTTATTGAAGGACAAGGTTCGCTTTTTCATCCAGGTTCAACGGCAACTTTACCTTTAATTCGAGGTTCCCAACCCACGCATTTGATATTAGTCCATCGCGCGGGACAAACTCACATCCGCAACCATCCCCAAGTGCCAATTCCACCTTTACCAGAAGTAATTAAATTATACGAAAGTGTAGCAACTGCCGCGGGTGCATTTGTACCTACCAAAGTAGCCGCGATCGCTCTCAATACCGGACACTTAGATGATACTGCCGCAGAGAGCGCGATCGCGCAAATCCAAGCCCAAACAAATCTCCCCTGCACCGATCCCGTCAGATTTGGTGCTGAAGTATTATTAGATGCGGTAATGGGTAATTGCTAATAGGTAATGGGTGCTTAAACAATTACCAATTACCTATTACCAATTACCTATTACCTATTACCTATTACTTCAAAAACCCCGGCGCGATCGCACCCATCACCAACAAAAACCCGATTTGCAAAACATACGTTGCATAGACGCTGGGATTGAATAACCCATCCCAAAGAAAACCTTGGCGCTTGGGAATCGCACTGCGTTTTAAAGTCCGCGCCCAACCTCCGTAAATTCCCGGAGAACAGTAACCCCGAGCGAGCAAAATTGATTCAATTTCGACGACGCGGGGATAGAAACCGCGTTGAAAGTGTTTCCATTGACCTTCTAGTATCCAAAAGAACAAGGGAATCGAACAGCCGATGGTAGCGATCGCGCTAATTTTTACCTGTATCATCAGTGCCAAAGCCCCCGCCGTCCCGCTGATGCACAGCGCTTTGATCGCCCAAATCTGCTTATTGTAATCCTCAATCGTGGTTTGGAGGAAAAAATATTCCTTTTCCAGCATATTTAGCTCAAATTCCGTCAAGGACTGGTTTTCGAGTTTGGCGAGTGATGGATTAGACATAGTGGCGGGGAAAGGTTACTGAAATTTAACAAAGCGCGATCGCCCATTACAAATATGCTTCCGCTTCCCCTCGATCCGGGAGTGGGGTCATACCACTCATACCGATCTGGTGTGTGCAGAGAGACAATGCGTATGACCTGATTCATTTTTGTTTAACACCCTAGCACCGCTCATACACACTCTCTGCTCAGGTATGGTCAACTGGGACGTTTACCTAGAATCGATCTGTACCGCCTACGCCCAATGGCGGAGAGTTTACACATTGACAGATGTGCTGGGACGCCAGCGAATCGAAGCGGAACCGTCGCCGCTCATGTTTGACTTTAACTTGATGGTGCAAGCGGTACAGCCACCCAGGGAAGAGCGGTCTGGACAGCACAAAACCGAGCGCTTAGATATCTTGACAGGACTGCGAAAGTATGCATCAGAACACGTGCTGCTAGTAGGGCGTCCCGGTTCGGGAAAATCAACCGCACTGGTGCAGCTAATGCTCGAAGAAGCGGAAGCAGCCAGAGGGGCAGAGGAGCAGGGAAGCAGTGTAGGGGCGGGTTTTACCAACCAATCGGAACTACGAGATATCTCGTTAAACCCGCCCCTACGCCCACCCGTCCTTTTTGGCGAGCAAAACTTCTTTCCCTCTCCCTCTTCCCTCAATGGGCAAAGAATTCCGGTATTGGTGCAATTGCGCTACTACCGGACTTCGATTTCCGACTTAATTCGCAGCTTTTTGAAACAGCACGGATTGCTTTTAGAGTTACCACAGATTGAAAGGCTGTTATTTGAACGGCAATTTCTGCTTTTAGTCGATGGTTTGAACGAATTACCGTCCGAGGAAGCGCGGCGAGATTTATCCAGGTTTCGGCACGAAAACGCCAACACGCCGATGGTATTCACCACGCGGGATTTTGGCGTCGGGGGCGACTTAGACATTGGCAAAAAGTTGGAAATGTTGCCCCTGACCGAATCACAGATGCGTGAATTTGTCAACAAGTATCTGCCAGAAGGGGGCGAGCAGATGCTGCGGCAATTGGGCAAGCGGTTGCGGGAGTTTGGGCAAACGCCGCTGCCTTTAATGATGCTGTGTTCCCTGTTTCGCGCTACGGGAAAAGTGCCTTCTAACTTGGGTTTGGTGTTTCGCCAGTTTACCCAGAAACTCAAGCAGGATGCCCCGGTAAAGGATGAGTCGCGGCGCTGGTGGCAGCCTTTGTTGCAGCATTTAGCGTTTAGAATGACTCAGGGACACAAACAAACTGAGTTGCAATTGGCAATTCCCAGGCAAGAAGCGGAAGAAATTCTGACAGCATTTCTGCGAGATGAACAATTTGATAAACCTAGAGATCGTGCTATTTCCCGACTCGAAGATTTACTCAAACATCACTTAATTCAACTGGGAGTAGGGAACCAAATTGAGTTTCAGCACCCGCTAATTCAGGAATATTACACCGCCGAAAGTTTGCTGGAAAAATTACCCCATCTCAGCGATGAAGAGTTGAAACGGGAGTATTTAAATTATCTGAAATGGACGGAACCTTTAGCGCTGATGTTGGAGTTGGTAAACGAACAACAGCAGGCATTGCGAGTGGTGAAGTTAGCCATTGATGTAGACTTGCAGCTAGGGGCAAGATTGGCAGGTGCGGCAAAGCCAGAGTTTCAAGTAGCAACTGTTGGGTTAATTACCCAGATGGAAATTCCGCTAGCAATCAAAGTTTTGCTACTAGCTAAAACCCGCTCTGATTTGGCGCTGGGAACTTTATTACCAGCGTTGAAACATCAAGAAGCTAGTATTTGTAAGCGGGCGGCGGAGGCACTGGCTGCGATTGGTACGGAGACGGCGGTAGCAGCTTTGGTACAGGTATTAAAACATCCCGAGCCGGAAGTTTCCAGGCGGGCGGCGGAGGTGTTGGCTGCGATAGGTAGCGAAGCGGCGGTGGCGGCGTTGGTGCAAGCAATGAAGCATCCAGATTCCGATCTTCGCAGAAGTGTGGCTTATGCGATCGCCAACATCAGCAGCGAAGCATCGGTTACCGCTTTGGTGCAAGCTTTAAACGATGCCGATTATGTAGTGCGCGGTATTGCCGCTGAAGCATTAGGAAATATCGGCACCGAAGCCGCAACGGAAACCCTCTTACCCGCTTTAACTCACGAAGATTATATTGTTCGCCGCAGCGTGGCAACGGCATTAGGAAAAATTGGTAATGCTGCCGCTGTCGATGCACTCGTTCAAGCGTTAAACGATGAAGATTCTGACGTGCGCGTCAGCGTCGTTGCCACTCTCGGAAAAATCGGCAACACCGCCGCTGTGAATGCCTTACTAGAAGCTTTAAACGATGAAGATTACATGGTGCGTTGGAGTGCGGCAGAAGCATTAGGAAAAATCGGCAATCCCGCCGCCGTTGCCGCTTTGTTACCAGCATTGAAAGATGAAGATTCTGATGTTCGTAACAGTGCCGCAGATGCGTTAGCAAATATCGGCGATGCTGCCGCTGTAGATGCCTTAGTACAAGCATTAAAAGACGAAGAATATTATGTGCGTTGGAGTGCGGCGGATGCATTAACAAATATCAATAAGGCTACCGCCGTTGAGCCATTACTCGATGCTTTAAACGATGAAGATTCTTACGTTCGCAGTATCGCCGCCGAATCATTAGGAAATATCGGCAACGATGGGGCAACCGCAGCACTACTTTATGCTTTAAACGATGAAGATTATGTCGTGCGTTGGAGTGCCGCCGAAGCATTAGGAAAAATTGGCGCTCAAGCAGCAGTTTCATCGCTGATTATAGCTTTAAGCGATGAAGATGATTACGTTCGCAGTAGTGCGGCGGAGGCATTAGGAAAAATCGCCAATCCAGCGGCAGTTCAGTCGCTGCTGTTAGTCTTAAAAGATGAAAACTCTAACGTTCGCAGTAAAGCAGCAGAAGCGTTAGGTAAAATCGCCAATCCAGCAGCGATTAAATCGCTGCTTTTTAGTTTAAATGACGAAGATATTGATGTGCGTAAAACTGCGACTTATGCTTTGGGAAGAATTGGCGATGCTTCAGCGGTTGAACCGCTACTTTCTAGTTTAAAAGATGAAAATACCGACGTTCGCAGAAATGCGATTTATGCTTTAGGAAAAATCGGCAATAGCCCAGCGGCTGAAGCGTTGCTTTATGCTTTAAACGACCCCGATTATAAGATTCGCATCACCGTCGTCGCCGCCTTAGGAGAAATTGGCAATGCATCGGCGGTGCAAGCTTTATTCTACGCTTTACGAGATGAAAGCATCGAAGTGCGTAAAAGCGTAGCCTATGCGTTAGGAAAAATCGACAATGCCGCAGCACTCGAAGTGCTTACCTATGCATTGGAAGATGAAAATTATCACGTTCGTAGGAGTGCAGCTTATGCGTTAGAAAAATTCTCCTGTTCGGAAATCTTACCTCGTCTGAGCGAACTTCTTCTGACTACAGAAGAACTTTATTGGCTCGATACCATTGCAGCAATTCAAGAGCGCTGCAATTTTTACAATCACCATCTCACCCAAATCGAACTTACAGTACAAGAGTCAGCAGATATGCCAAACGTCCAAACTATTTCTGTCCCCAAATCCTTCATTCTTCACCTGAGCGATCTCCACTTTGGCTCTCTCGCCGATGCAAACAATTGGTACGGCACCATCGCTGACGATTTAAACGATTTGTCATCGGAACTCGATTTCAATCAAATCGATGCCTTGATTATTTCTGGCGATATTGCTAACCGCTCGACCGAAGAAGAATACCACGCAGCGGAAAAGTTTATCACCCAATTATCTGGGGAATTTCGCATCAAGCGTTCCAATATTATTATCGTTCCCGGCAATCACGACCTTAACTGGGATTTGGGCGACAAAGCTTATGAAAAATGCCGCGAAAATGGCAGATTAGTTTTAAAATGCAATCACGAAGTACACCAACGGCGATTCGATCACTTCAGAAACTTCTATCAAGCCATCAGGATGGAATCTTATCCCTTAGAGTACGAACATCAAGGAATTGTCTATCACATGCCAAAACTAAAAATATTAGTTTTGGGTCTAAATTCTTCTTGGCAATTAGATAGCAATGAAACCAAAGAAGCCAGCATTCATCCCGATTCTATCACTTACGCGCTGAATAAAATTCGCGACAATCAAGACTTCTACGAAGGCTTTTTAAAGATGGCTGTTTGGCACCATCCTTTATCGAGTCCCTATGAAGATCGAATCAAAGATCATGGCTTTATGGAACGGTTAGCCAAAGGAGGTTTCCGCTTTGCCCTCCACGGACACGTTCACAAATCCGATAAGAGCCTTTACAGTTATGATGTCAGTGCAGGAGGACGCAAACTTAATATTATCGGTGCTGGAACTTTTGGCGCTCCCGTGCGCGAATGGACGCCCGGATTTCCGCTGCAATACAATCTGATGAAATTAGAAGATAATAAGATGACGGTTTATACTCGTCGTCGCGAAGAACTCAACGGCGCTTGGAAACCCGATGCCCGTTGGGAAGGCGTCGCACCTTATCCTTTGCCTTATTATGAAATGACGATCTGATTTTAGATTTCAGATTGCAGATTTCAGATTTGTTAGGAGTGACGTAGGTGTAATATGATGTCCGCTAGCTTAGGTTGTGTATAATTTTTGACGGGAGTAGGGGCGGGTTTTACCAGCCATGCTGTAAAACGCGAGAAATTTTTTAAACCCGCCCCGGCTTAGGCTACCGATGCTACCGGACATGATATAACAGGTTTTGGTCAATTTTTAGGTTTGTAAAATACATAAACCGCCCCAAATGTGGGGCGGCTTTTTTATGGCTTTGGTAGCCGTACTGGAGGCAGAGTTATAGCAGCCGGGACACGGCAAGATCAACGTTATCTGTTTATCCGATATATCTCTGATGCCGTGTCCCTACGCAACAACTCTGTGAGGTTTTTTTATTATGGGCAATTGGGCGGACATCATATTAGCTAAGGTGCAATATCTGAGTAAAATCACATCTTGCACCAAGCCCAGAAATAAATTTCTGGCTGAAAGCTAAAACCCGTTGAAACGGGTTAAAACCTTGATTGTAGTTAGCTTTAGCTCACTTAAGCTTTCAGCCCCAAATTTATTTGGAGGCTGTTTATCGGGTAGGTGCAAGATGTGAATAAAATCACTTAGGCTCTTTTTTCTGTTTCTGCTCTTGGAGCCAGTTCTGGATTAACTCAGTCAGAACGTCGCCCATTGTGCGGTCAATTGCAGTGCAGGCAAGCTTAAATTCTCGCTTGAGTTCTTGTGGGACGTATCCATTTAGCTCAACCATCCCCTCTGGTTTTCTCGTTGCCATCATTACCTCAAAAGCTTTGTTCTATATGTATTTCACCTTAGCGAGGTAACTGGATTCAAGTTTAAAAGGGTAAATGGGTTGCGGGGTAAATGGGTAAATGGTATAATAGGTCAAGAAATTAAAAATGCGATATGCCTCCGGCACGCTACGCGATCGCACCACGCCTGGACAGCTTGGGATGCGATCGCTACCTACAAGAGATAAATCAACAGGTAAATCTATTCGTTACCGTCCTCTCTTACCAGCTGGTTGAAAAGTTCCTCTGGGGTTATTCCCAGTCGGTTAGCTTCTACGATTAACCGCTGTTCATCTTCATGCCACCATCGCAAGATATAGGCTGTCATCGCTTGTTGCCCATTGCCTCCTATCGAACGATTTTTGAGCTTGCAGCCTACTTTGAACTTGGCATAGTCCAAGGTTGATAGAGGTGCAGTCTGAATTCTGGTGTTTGGAAAGTTGGGCAAGTTGATTTTTGTGTAATCCAGGGAGGAGTTATTGGGATCTACTGGTTGAGTCATGGTTTAATGGTAGGTTACAGGTGGTTGATTGGTGAATTACCTGCTAGGATACCAAAAAGCGATCGCACCCTGCCTGGACAGCTAAATGCGATCGCCACCTACAAGAGATAAATCAAGAGGTACATCAATGATGACAAACTTTGGCATCGGATGGGGAATGGTACTAAGTTCCCCACCGCAATTCGTTTACGCACAAACTCAAGGCTTTGTTCCAGGGAAAGGTGACACTTTACCTTCGGTTATTCCTGGTATTGATACCCTACCAGCTCCGACGGGCGACTACGAGCTTGTCAGGGTAATGATTTTTGGCTCTCACTACGGGGTCAACTACACCATCCGTTGGCTTTACAGACTCAATTTTGCTCAGGTCAGCGAGTGGAGCTTTCTGATGCCTGCTCCCAATCCAGGCGAAGTCATGAGCATTGTCACCAAGCGCATCCCATTGGGTCGCACTAGCTGATTGGTAAGCGTGTCAAACTTGGTAACAACTTTGTAGCAACGCTGGCGATAGTATCAGCTTGTAGCGGTTATACCTCCGGTACGCTGCGCGATCGCCAGTTTCTTCCATATAATGCGATCGCTAAAACATCTCTAAAATCGACGGAGAACTAGCACAAGGTTGAAATCGTATGGCAAAAGATCGGTTTCATAATGTTGTCAGAACTGCCTTAGAAAAAGATGGTTGGAAAATTACGGCTGACCCTTACGAAATTAACGTCGATGATGTAGATTTTGAGATCGATCTAGCGGCAGAGAAGCTTCTGGCTGCGGAGAGAGAAGGACAAAAAATTGCGGTTGAAATTAAAAGCTTTATCAGTACATCCAACGTCTCAGAATTTCATACAGCATTGGGACAGTTTCTTAACTACCGAGATGCGCTAGGTAAACTTGAACCAGATCGGCAACTTTACCTAGCGGTTCGCGTCCCCATTTATGAAAGTTTCTTTCAACGAAGGTTTATTGCGTCGGCGGTGGAGCGATATCAATTACGATTGATGCTTTATGATGTAGAACAGGAGGCGATAGTTCAATGGCTGTAGAACAATATCGGCAATTTATTCGACACCTGCTTTCAGAACGTGCTAATCGTGTTTATATACAGCAAAATGCTCAAGAGTACGAGGTGCAAACTGTTTTCGACTCTGAACGAGATCGTTACCAACTGCTTTATGTAGGCTGGCGTGGAAATAAACGGGATTTTGGCTGTGTTTTACACCTTGATATCAAGCAGGGGAAAATCTGGATTCAACATGATGGCACCGAAGAAGGAATTGCTAATCGGTTGGTTGAAATGGGAGTACCTAAGCAAGATATAATTTTGGCGTTTCACGAACCCTACGTGCGCCAGTTTACTGGTTTTGGTACGGGTGAAGAAACTCTCTGCGAGACGGCACCGAATGCGAGTTAATTGTCTGGAAGTTGGATAGCGATCGCGCGTTAAAACATCTATAGTCTAGCTGCCAAAATTATCGCATATTTTGCTGTATAGGAAATATAAAGCCTCGGCTTGTCAGCCGAGGTCTTGATTAAAATAGCTCAGTCAGCCGCCTTGCAATATCACTTAGGCTCTTTTTTCTGTTTCTGCTCTTGGAGCCAGTTCTGGATTAACTCAGTCAGAACGTCGCCCATTGTGCGGTCAATTGCAGTGCAGGCAAGCTTAAATTCTCGCTTGAGTTCTTGTGGGACGTATCCATTTAGCTCAACCATCCCCTCTGGTTTTCTCGTTGCCATCATTACCTCAAAAGCTTTGTTCTATATGTATTTCACCTTAGCGAGGTAACTGGATTCAAGTTTAAAAGGGTAAATGGGTTGCGGGGTAAATGGGTAAATGGTATAATAGGTCAAGAAATTAAAAATGCGATATGCCTCCGGCACGCTACGCGATCGCACCACGCCTGGACAGCTTGGGATGCGATCGCTCACCCACATCAAGCAGAGCGATTCGTCATTATTCTTCTCCTGAGGCTTCGTCAATCATGTCCTCTAAAGTCCGTTTTTGCCATTTAGCATAATCAGCTGCCTGAGCGTTAATCAGATCAAAATTAGCTTCAATTGCCGATGACACAAGCTGTCCAGCAAAAGCGGCTGGGGTACGACCGCGAATTTTACACCACAACTTTAAACGGTGATAGTCATATCGCGAGAGGGTAATGTTGATCCGAATGTTTTCTTCTGAAAACTGCATTATAGTGCCTTTAAAGATACGTTTACTATATTAAGCGCTCACAAGCATCCTTCATAGATACAAAATTCTTTACAAAGTTTCTGGAGATACTGTAATATAATCAAAAAAAAAAGACGCGCCGCTGCATTGTGCGGTCAACACAATGCGGCGACGACTTCCACCCCTACTAAAACATCCCTAATAGGAGGGCAAAAACGATCATGACAAATTTTGACACTGGGTGGGGAACGACACTAAGTTTCCCGCCGCAAATGTTTTGCTCGCAAACTCAGAGCTTCGTGCCTGGGAGTGGCGACACTTTACCCTCGGTTATTCCTGGTCTTGACACCCTAGCAGCTCCAACGGGCGACTACGAGATTGTCAGGGTAATGATTTTTGGCTCTCACTACGGGGTCAACTACACGATCCGTTGGCTTTACAGACTCAATTTTGCTCAGGTCAGCGAGTGGAGCTTTCTGATGCCTGCTCCCAATCCAGGCGAAGTCATGAGCATTGTCACCAAGCGCATCCCATTGGGTCGCACTAGCTGATTGGTAAGCGTGTCAAACTTGGTAACAACTTTGTAGCAACGCTGGCGATAGTATCAGCTTGTAACGGTTATACCTCCGGTACGCTGCGCGATCGCCAGTTTCTTCAATATAATGCGATCGCGCTGACAAATCCCTAAAATAGAGAAGATAATTAGCTACAGTTTCTCTTGATATAACAGAGAGCAAACATCGTGGTTCAGATATCGGAAAAATCTCTAACTTTTGAAACGTTCGTTACCCAATATGGAGATAACGAGCGATACGAATTAATTGACGGAGAACTAATTGAGATGGAGCCAACGGGGCCTCACGAACAAGTTGCCGGATTAATCAATTGCGAATTTAACTTTGAAATTCGTCGGGTGCGGCTACCCTATTTAATTCCGCTTCGATGTTTGATTAAGCCTCTCGGAACTGTCTCTGCTTTCCGACCAGATATCATTGTTTTAGACCGGATAGCTTTAGAAAATGAACCTTTGTGGAAACGAGAACCAATCGTGACTTTGGGAACTTCTATCAAGCTTGTGGTTGAGGTTGTTAGCACGAATTGGCAAAATGACTATGCGCGAAAGCAGGACGATTATCAAGCTTTGGGAATTCCTGAATACTGGATTGTAGATTATTTAGGACTTGGTGGCACTCTCTTTATTGGCTCGCCCAAACAACCCACTATCACGATTTGTCACCTTGAGAATGGATGCTATAAAATGTCTCAGTTTCGCAATGAAGATCGCCTTGTATCGGCTACCTTTCCCGAACTAGAACTAACAGCAGAACAACTTTTCAGCGCTGGTACGTAGTTATTAATTGTAGGGCGATATCAATTGCAATTGGTAGTTTATGATGTAAAACAGGAGGCGATCGTTCAATGGCTGTAGAACAATATCGGCAATTTATTCGACACCTGCTTTCAGAACGTGCTAATCGTGTTTATATACAGCAAAATGCTCAAGAGTACGAGGTGCAAACTGTTTTCGACTCTGAACGAGATCGTTACCAACTGCTTTATGTAGGCTGGCGTGGAAATAAACGGGATTTTGGCTGTGTTTTACACCTTGATATCAAGCAGGGGAAAATCTGGATTCAACATGATGGCACCGAAGAAGGAATTGCTAATCGGTTGGTTGAAATGGGAGTACCTAAGCAAGATATAATTTTGGCGTTTCACGAACCCTACGTGCGCCAGTTTACTGGTTTTGGTACGGGTGAAGAAACTCTCTGCGAGACGGCACCGAATGCGAGTTAATTGTCTGGAAGTTGGATAGCGATCGCTTGCGAAACCAAGTTTTTGAAGTTGAGAGCGATCGCCGTTCTGTTTGCATCAACAGATTACCTACATCGCGATCGCAGGTTTTGACCAAACATAGGGCTGGAATGCTTTATCTAAAGGTGTTTTAGCGATATGATTCGTGTAGTTGTGGATGATTTTGACAGCTATTCCCAAAATAACTTCTAAAACTTGTTGTTTAGTATAACCTACTGCCAAAAATTCTTCGATTTCTCGATCTTCTACCCAGCCTCGGGTTTCAATAGTTCGTTGCGTAAATAGCCGCAATGCTTGCAATTTGGGATCTGCCAAAGGTTTTCCATTCCTAAGTGCATCAATGTCTTCAGAAGCCATGCCAATCGTTTTCGCCAAGCCGGAATGAGCTGCCATACAGTAACGGCAATCATGTTGGTAATTTGCAGTTAGATAAACAATTTGTTGCTCAATTGGCGTCAAACTGCTGGTGGCAAACAAATCCCACAATGCCATTCCACCTTTCAAGGCTGCGGGCGCTTCTGCTAAGATTCCCTCTAAATTGGGAATTATACCAAATGTCTCTTTTGCATGAATTAGGGCTTCCTTTGAGGCTTCGGGTGCAGTTTCCAGCGTGTGAATCGTAAATTCCATCGGTTTTCACTCCAAACAATCCCCAGGTAGACAAATCTGTCTACCTACAACAGATGCTAGTATAACTGTAAGGAGACAAATCTGTCTACTGGAAAGAACATGACTGATGAATCAAGTGCTGCGCGGCAAAAAATTTTAGAAACTGCGTCGCAGCTTTTTTATCAAAAGGGCATTCAACATGTTGGTATTAACGAGGTAATTGCCGCTTCGGGTGTTGCCAAAAGAACGCTGTACAGGCACTTCCCATCAAAAGACGATTTAATTTTGGAAGTGATGCAGCATCGCTCAGCACAGTGGATACGCTGGTTTGAAGAAGCTGTTACTGACAGAGGTAATACAGCAAAGGAAAGATTGCTTGCTACATTTGATGTACTTCAGGGATGGTATGCTAAACCTGATTTCCGGGGATGTCCTTTTATTAATGCCGTTTTAGAAATTGCGGATGCTTCTCATCCAGTGCATCAAGTTTCAGTTGATTTAAGAGAGGCAATCCGTACATACATTATGCAGTTAGCTGCTGAAGCAGGAGTGCGCGAGCCGGGATCTTTCTCGCAGCAATACTTACTTTTAATCGGGGGTGCTAGTTTAATGGCAACAATTGAAGGAAATCCGGCAGGAGCGCAACAAGCTCGCAATATTTTGTCTGTTTTGATTGATGCTAGTTAGCGATCGCAGAGGCTAAAAATGGAAACAGTTAAATGTCCCAAAGAAAATCCTTGGCAAGCTTTGTTTGATAGTTTAAGCCTATTCTCTGAAGATTTCATGGAAACTAGAGAACAACCTATTATGGAAATTCGAGAAGCATTGGAATAAGTTTTTTACTGAATATTGATTTGCCGATTGTTAAGTGTAGGGACAGGGCGATCGCTCCTCACCACCCTTTCCACTGAGAAGCGATCGCACCTTTCCAATTACCAACTAAACCGGCTGAGCGATATTGTTAACTACGTAATTGGCGATCGCTTGACCAGTTGTTACCGCATCCAAGACGGCTTCTCGGATGTGAACTCCACCGTACAAGCGACTAATCGCATCTTCAAACCCAGCTTGATTAAAGCTGCTAAACGTCCTCGTCGTACCGATTAACTCTTGAGATACCGCAGTAAATTGATAATTATCGCCAAAAAAGTCTGTCATTACCGCACCGAATGCACCCCCAAAAGTTGAATGACCGGAGATGTAATCGGGGAAGGGAGGTGTTGGTAAAAGTGACTCCCAATTTAGATCGGCGATGGTTTCAGGACGACCGTCTGTTGCGGCGAGTGGCGCTACAGGTAATCCAGTTACTTCATCAATTCGACCGGCAATTACATCATTTGGTCTGGGTTGAAAGTGAGTGTATTTGCTATCCCAAGCAGTAATAGCAGAATCAGCTAACGCCACGTTCAATTGCAAGAACAGACGAGCATTTTCATCAATAGTATTACCCTCGCGGATTGCTGTTTCTTGAGCGATCTGGATTAACTGACCGTATGGTCTGAAAGTATCGGGGCGATCGTATGCCCAGAAAAATGTCAATTCAGTTTGGTCTGGAGTGCGAAGTAAGGTCGTTGTAGCGGTATTTTGTTTGCCGCCAAATAGTCGCACTTCTTCAATTTCTTGGGCGTATTGATTGCTGTTGAAAGTTGTGTCGTAGATGGGAGCAAATGTATCGCTGTCGGGAATGGCAAAGGGAATTGCATCCTCACCGTATCCTGCACCCACAGCATAATTGTTGAGCGGATCGACGTGCCAAATATAGTCACCAGCACCAGCAGTATAAGGATAGCCCAAATCCGGATCGGTGACGCTGAGCGCCGTTGCTTGGGGGGATGCCATTACCGCTTGAGCAATCGAACGCCCAAAATCAAAGCCGTTGGTTGTACCAGCTTCGGCTAGAGAGCGATCGCGCTGAATATTAAACATAGCCGCTTCGTTAGGATACAACAAAGTCAGCACGTAATGAGCCGCCCCAGTTACAGCAGCTTCCAAAGATGCGCCTACAGGTACAATTTGATTTACTAAATAAGGGGTGTGACTTTGGGTAAACGCATTCACCGTGTCATAAATTGCCGCACTCAAAAGCGCGGCGGCGCGAGTGCCTTCAGGAGGTGCCGAACCTACAGGATCGCTTGATTCTGGATCTTCCTGCACCGCATTTAAAAAGGCTGACATCCAATCAATTACCACATCCGTATTCGGTGCAGAAACTAGCTGGGTGGCGATATTATTCCCCGAATTACTGCTACTGTGATGCTGCGGATCGAGTTCTGCAATTAGATGATAAGCGCCTGGAGAAACGACCGAAGTCAAGTTGTTATAGGCAATATTAAAAGTAGTAGATTGACCCGGTTGTAAGTTGACGTTCTGAGTTACTCTTGCCAGCAATCCATCATTTTTTAAGTCTTCTTGAGCATCGATTGCTGTGTCTGGAGTCACGCGATCGATCGTCTCATCGGTTGAAATAATCAAATTGACGGTTACAGGTCTATTAATAGTTCTAGTTCCTTGGTTAGTAACCGTAACCGTAGCCGTCCCTGCGTCACCGAAATCAACTGTATCAGGCAAATTGATGTTACTGAAATTTACCCTCAGTGCGTCTTCCGTTCCCTCATATTTGATTTGCTGCACCAAGTAATCGGAACTATCAGTAATAATACCGAATTGGTTAGTCGGCTGAGTTGCACTGGGATTATCATAAGCTCTGGTTTCAAATCGCAGTTCGTCAAAGTTGCCAAATACTTTAAACTTGAAATCCCCATTGACTCCATCATCAGCGGTGAACTTCACACCTAATTCGGAGTTATTAATCGAAGATTGATTGCTGCTTTGGGTAGATTCATTAACCATGCGAACGCCAAAAATATCCACTTCTTGACCATTTTTGAAGGCTCGCAAGAAACCAACTTCATCCCCCCACTTTTCGGCACTTTTAGGGGCAAATGTACTCAGGTCAATAAATGCACTGGTGATGGTTGTCAGCGGGTTCCATTTGTAATTCAGTGCTTGGGATTGTTGATTGTTCGGGTTATAGTTGATTTCTGCCCGAACTTTGCTGGCGATATCGTACCAACCTGCATAAGCAGCAGCAACACCCATCCCATTAACATTCCCAAAAGTTTGCCAGCTATTATTACTAAGGGTGAGATTACTTTGGGGAATTGGGTCAAAATAGTTGGTTTGCGTGCCATTAAAATCCGCACTGAATATTTGGATACCTTGGTTCTGAGCATTTGTCAGCCAATCTTGTTTGAACTGGTTTAATCCCGTGGTGTTATTGGTGTAAGCAAAATTTTGGCCTAGAGAACCAGTGATGGGGTTAGCCATAATTTATCCTTTGATGATTAATGTTTGAAATTTGTTATAGCTAGAGACTAGGGGTTAGGGGAAAAAGAGCATTCTATTAAGGGTTTCACCTAATTAAGAAAGATATTTCATTAAACCCGCTCGTATTAGCCATTGGGAGCATGTCAACTCCAGTAGGTTGGGTTGAGGCACGAAACCCAACTAAGGCTGGCTGGTTGGGTTTCACTTAACAAAAACCCAACCTACACAGAAGAGCTAATTGCTTGCGTTGACATGCTCCCTAGCTCTCTCATGCATAGCAGCTAATAGCTAATGGCGCGCAAGAAAAAATGCTAGATTAGAAATTAGCAGCAAGTTGCGTTAATTAGAGTAAAGCCAATACCAAGTTTCCCGCTACAATCTAGGTTCGATCGTTGTATTAATTTAAACCGTTTAGCTTTTAAATTCATCTAACAGTTATTAGTTTTTTTGTTAGCAATTTTCTGGCTCAATCTATTAGCCGTGTTAGGAGATAAATATAAAATAAGTCTTAATTTGCCTCAAAACCCTTGCCAAATAATCCTGACAGCGACTGAACATCAGCCTGTCAGGAACGGCATATTATGAAGAAACTTGTGGTTTAGGTAAAGAAATATTAAAATAAATCCGATCGATGGCTCAGACTGCGTAAAGAGATAACAAATTCCCAGAATAACAATGAGGTCAGGGGTAGCAGATATCACATACTTACGCAGAAAAACAGATAACTTCTCCCCTCAACTATGGTATCTTCCCCATCGGAGCGATCGCTATCCGACCAGTTCCCCGAAGCGGCTAGTAGCTGGAACCTGCTACAGCTTTACGCGGACTTGACGGCAGCAAAACGACAATATACCGGAATACAAAAACAACAACTGACACCCCTAGAACAAGCGTATCTGCGCGCAATTCTTTGCGGTCAAAGTCCGCCGAAAATTGCCACCGCACTCCAGCGAGATATTAGAGGACTAAGAGTGGACTTATCGCGAGGATTGTATCGCTATATTGAAACTCTCACCCTGCGCCATCCGCAAGATTGGAAAGAAATTCCAGTTATACTAGAAGCTGCTGGTTACAAGCAAAAAGCAAATGTAGAGACGGTGCAGCCAAAGTTGCTTCATTCTATTCCAAAATCTCAACCTAATCTACAAAATCGTCAAGATTTTGGCTTAGCGATGGATGTTTCTCAATTCTATGGACGCACAACCGAACTGGCTAAATTAGAGCAATGGATTGTCGAAGAACAATGCCGCCTAATTGCCATATTAGGAATGCGTGGAATTGGCAAAACTGCCTTAGCCTCTAAGCTGGTATTGCTGCTTCAGGAGCGGTTTGATTATTTGATTTGGCTCAGTCTTAGCCATGCTCCATTAATTGCAGATACTTTAGCAGATTTACTGGAATTTTTATCAGATAAAAATCGCATAGATTTAGATGATTTGCGATCGCTTGCTAGCTTGAGAAAAAAGATAACGAGCGAGGAAACCCTTCTGCTAGAAGATTATCCTATTTATTTACCTCAAAACTTACCCACACCAAGCCAAAAACCCGGTTTCTGGGTCAATCTCGCTGCTCCAAACCAACGATTTTTGCTAGAAACCGGGTTTTTTTGCGTAAATCCTCTACCTGTTAAAAACAGCACCATTTTAGAGCCGAGAGAGCGAACAATTATTGCCGATGGAATTTGGCAATTGATTAAATGCTTGCAGCACCATCGCTGTTTGATAGTTTTGGATGAATGGGAAACGGTTTTTAGCCCTGAACGGTTAAATGGAACCTATCAAAACGGATATGAAGATTACGGGGAACTCCTGAAACAAGTGGGAAAATCTCAGCATCAGAGTTGCTTGATTCTCACTAGCACTGAAAAACCTAAAGAAATTGCTGCTTTAGAAGGAACGAACCTGCCAATTCGCTCGTTAAGATTAGGCAGTTTGGGAGACAATGCCGGGGAAATACTCAGAGATAAAGGACTGGCTGAAACAAAGCAATACTCTAATCTAATTGATGCTTATAGCGGCAATCCCTTAGCTTTGAAAATTATTGCGACGACAATTCAAGATGTGTTTGGGGGAAGTATTTCTCGATTTTTAAGCGGAGGATTGTTTTTAGGAGATTTTAGCGATCGCATCTCCACCCAACTCAATCGCCTAACCCCATTAGAAAAACAGATACTATCCCAACTAGCATCAGAATCCCAGCCGATTTCCGCCGAACAATTGCGCCTAAAAATACCTGAATGTAGCGATGCAGAATTTATCCAAGGGCTAGAGTCATTAGTTAGGCGATCGCTGATTGAAATCGATACACAAAACAACGAAACTCTGTGTAAGCTAGAAATAGTATTAATTAACTTTTTTAAACTCAATCCTGATTTTGCTCGGTCTTGAGCGGAATCAGAAGCAGATGGAAAAAAATTACGGCTCTTCCCTACAGAGAGCGATCGCTTTATCCAATCATTTGTAGGTTGGGTTGAGCATAGCGAAACCCAGCTCTACCAGCTAACAAGTTGGGTTAACTCACATCTTGCACTGACTCAGATCTTGCACCAGAGCCAACAGAAATAAATTTCTGGCTTAAAGCTAAAACCCGTTGAAACGGGTTAAAACCTTGATTTTAGTTAGCTTTAGCTAACTTAAGCTTTCAGCCCGAAATTTATTTCAGGGCTATTTATCGGGTAGGTGCAAGATGTGAGTTGACGAAAAATCTAGGCTTTCAAGTTGAGCTATGGGCAAGAAACCCGGTTTTTCAATGCTTGTTGATAATGGTGCAAGATCTGAGGTTAACTCACATCTTGCACCTACCCGATAAACAGCCTCCAAATAAATTTGGGGCTGAAAGCTTAAGTGAGCTAAAGCTAACTACAATCGGCTTTTAACCTGTTTCAACGGGTTTTAGCTTTCAGCCAGAAATTTATTTCTGGGCTTGGTGCTGTCCACTGTCAACTGTCAACTGTCAACTGTCAACTGTCCACTGTCAACTGTCAACTGTCAACTGTCAACTGTCCACTGTCCACTGTAATTATGTATCTTTTGTTACAAAAAGCAATTAGACCGCCTTGGGGGGGCGGGTTTAGTTAAAAAGTCTGCTTCTCCTTGACAAGATTGGAAAACCTGCCCCTACCAGCTGCCGATTTTGAGGGGGTGGATGTCCCCCAAGACGGTAAAAACTCTGTATTCTTAATCAATAGACTGTAATAATTCTTTTAAAAACTTGTGCAAGAAGATTTCCGGCTGATTGTCGATTTGGTATTGGTTCTGAGTGCGGCGGCGGCGGGGGGGCTGTTGGCGTCCCTGTTGCGACAACCTGTTTTATTAGGTTATTTGCTGGGGGGGATGATTGTTGGCCCTGCGGGGTTAGGGTTGATTAAAGAAGTGATTCAGGTGGAAACCCTGGCGCAGTTTGGCGTGGCGTTTTTGTTGTTTGCTTTGGGGGTGGAGTTTTCCTTTGCGGAACTTAAGAAAGTGCGAGCGATCGCTCTCGGTGGCGGCGGACTGCAAATCGCCCTCACCATCGCCATCACAGTTTTATTATGCGGCGTGACGGGAGCTTGGGAAACTTTACCCGCCAAGGGGATGTTTCTCGGCGCAATTCTGTCATTATCTTCGACTGCGGTAGTGCTTAAATGCTTGATGGAGCGCAACGAAACCGAAACGCCCCACGCTCAAGTCATGCTGGGTATTTTAGTCGTGCAAGATCTGGCAGTAGGATTGATGCTAGCAGTCTTGCCAGCCCTGGACGAACCTCCAGAAGCCCTTGGTTTAGCAGTGGGGGCGGCGCTACTCAAAATCGGGTTATTTGCAGCGGGTGCATTAGCCGTTGGGATCTGGATTGTGCCGCAAATTCTGCGATTTTTAGCTAAAACCGAGAGTCGGGAACTGTTTTTACTCGGCGTAGTGGCTTTGTGTTTGGGTGTCGCCCTGCTGACAGAACATTTAGGGCTTTCGATTGAAATGGGCGCATTTGTTGCCGGGTTAATGATTTCCGAAGTGGAATATGCCGACCAAACTTTAACCTACGTCGAACCAGTCAGAGATATTTTTGCTACCTTATTTTTTGCGGCAATTGGCATGTTAATCGACCCGGTGTTTTTGTGGAAAAATCTGGAGTTGATTTTAGGATTGGTAGCCCTGGTATTATTGGGGAAATTTTTAATCCTGGCGCCGATTGTGCGAGCGTTTCGCTATCCGTTAAAAACTGCGGTAATCGCTGGGTTGGGACTGGCTCAAATCGGGGAATTTTCCTTTGTCCTCGCTAGCGAAGGGCAAGCATTGGGACTGGTTTCGCGGCGCATCTATTTATTAATTTTGGGGACAACTGCTGTGACTTTGGTGGTAACGCCATTTTTGATGCGAGTTGTACCACAATTGTTAGATTTACCCTGGATCAAAAAGTATTTAGAAGAAGCGAACGTACCTTTAGAAGTTGCTTGTGACTTGTCGCTGCAAAATCATATCGTGGTGTGCGGTTATGGAAGGGTGGGACGCAATTTAGTGCGATTGTTGCAGGCGCAAGAATATCCAGTGGTAGTAATCGATCAGTCGGAAAGTAGAATCCAGCAATTGCGAGAAGCGGGAGTGCCTTACGTTTACGGTAACTGTACCAGCTTGCACGTGTTGGAAACCGCTGGAGTAGCCCAGGCGCGGGGAATGGCGATCGCACTCCCCGATCCAATGAGTACCCGTCTTTCCCTCAAACGGGCGTTAGAATTAGCCCCCGAATTAGATATCGTCGTCCGCGCTAATCAAGAAAAAGATATCGAATTGCTGTATCAATTAGGGGCGCGGGAAGTCGTACAACCAGAATTTGAAGCGAGTTTGGAACTCTCCAGTCACCTGTTAATCGGTATGGGAATGAGTCCGCGCGCAATTCAACAGCAAGTGCAGCAAATACGCGATCGCAGCTATCTAGATTTGCGTCCAATTCGTTCCGCTTCCGAAGTTTCCCGCGAACTGCAACTGGCAGCATCTGATATGAACAGTCGGTGGTATAATCTACCCGCCGGTTCGCCTTTAGAAGGGATGACCTTGGGAGAAGCAGATATCCGCAACTTAACCGGAGTCAGTTTAATGGCAATTCGCCGAAAGAGAGGCGATGAAGTAGACTATCCCGACGCACAAACTACCCTCCACGAAGGCGATCGCTTGTTAGTAGTTGGGGAAGGGGAAGAACTCGCCGCCTTCGACGATTTGGCGAAAGGGGAAGCTGTCGTCCCCGGATATGATGACCCCTGTCAGTGGATTGTAGTACCGCCAGATAGTCCTTATCTAGGGCAAAAACTCGCCCTGCTCGATATTCGTCGCCAGTATGGCATCCAACTGCGCGCCATTCGCCGGGATGGTAGGTTTATCCGCTTACCCGCAGAAGATATCGAATTGCTCGCAGGCGATCGCATTCTATTATGCGGCGGTTTCCATCCCCTGAATCAAATTCAACAAATTCTCGCACCCGAAACCCCCGCACCCATTCCCCTCGTCCCCATAGTTAAAGCGGGTGAAAGCGAAGCGTTGCGAGAGTTTCTGCCAGTGGATAATTTAAGAGAAGGGTAATTGGTAATGGGTAATTGGTAATGGGAAAGAAACAGGCAAAAAAACGGGGTTTCTGGGAAAAATCGGTGATTTGGAACCAAATATCTCGAAATAAACCCGGTTTTTGGCCTCGACGGTAATCGGGAAGAAACACCAATTACCAATTACCAATTACCAATTAGCTAGCCTCTAGGTTTGATATATGCGATCGCGCCCCGCCAGATCAAGATTTGCTCGTTGCTTTCATCGCGCAGGCAGATACAAGATGGATCTTGCCACAGCATCTGACCAACTAGCAGGTCACCTGTGGTCAGTTTCATTTCCACCTGTTTTTGCTCTTTAATCGTAGATTGAACCTTACGAATGCTGGGCAAGTTAGTATCGAATTCGCTACTCATGGGTAATTGGTGATTGGTAATGGGTAATTTTAGGATAATCTTTCCCATTACCGATTACCAATTACCGATTACCTCTTGACAACTGACAAAGGACAATTCTAATGGCAATCGAATTTACCAAGTATCACGGTTTGGGGAATGATTTTATTCTGATCGACAATCGAGCCTCATCCGATCCTATAGTCACGCCAGAACAAGCGGTGAAGTTATGCGATCGCCATTTCGGCATCGGTGGCGATGGGGTGATTTTCGCACTACCGGGACAAGATGGCACCGACTACACGATGCGAATCTTTAACTCCGATGGTTCAGAACCAGAAATGTGCGGTAATGGCATTCGCTGTTTAGCGCGGTTCATCGCCGAATTTGAGGGAAAATCCGACCAAAACGTCGAATACCGCATCCATACCCTCGCTGGCGTGATGAAACCCCAATTGCGCCCCGACGGACAAGTAACAGTAGATATGGGGCTGCCGCGCCTCCTCGCCGGGGAAATTCCCACCACCCTGGCACCAAGCGACCAAAAAGTCATCAATCTGCCTTTGGAAGTTGCGGGAAAATCTTGGCAAGTGACTTGCGTCAGCATGGGCAATCCTCATTGCATCACCTTTGTTGACGATGTGGCAGCGATTCCCTTAGAAAATATTGGCCCCCAATTTGAGCATCACCCGGTGTTTCCCCAACGCACAAACACCGAATTTATTCAAGTTGTGCGTAAAGACTACCTAAAAATGCGAGTCTGGGAAAGAGGTGCTGGAATTACATTAGCTTGCGGCACGGGTGCATGTGCGTCATTGGTAGCGGGGGTGTTAACGGGAATGTGCGATCGCCAAGCCACCATCGAACTACCCGGCGGCGCATTAGAAATAGAATGGTCAGAACTCGATCAACGAGTATACATGACCGGCGCTGCGGAAAAAGCCTTCATTGGTACAGTTGACAGTTGACAGTTGACAGTTGACAGTTGACGAACTGTGAAGTACCTACACTGACCTTCGGTAAAATGTAGGTACTTCCCGAATATTAGAATGCAAAGGAATTTTCTATTTTTCAGCCTCCCATACGTATTTTGAGCAGAAACTATGGAAGACACATCTGATATTCCTCCGGCAAAGCATCCCTTAAGTCAGTTTATCATCTCGATTTGCCCGCATTGTAAAAGTAAAGATTTAGTTGTGATGGATGCGGGTATAGCAGGCTATCATCCTGGTGGGGATTGGGTAGTAGTTTCTTACAAAGTATTTTGCAACAACTGTAAGACTGTTACTGAGGGTTCAGAGAGCAGCGAGAATTGATTAAATACTAACTCAATAAATGATATCTTTAGCTGCACTTACCTAGCGATCGCATGAGTTTACTGGGATTGCGATCGCAATTCTTTCTGGGAGCATGTCAACTTTGTAGCCGACACCCAGCAAGGGTGTCGCTACACAAACAAAGCCTACCGAAGGGCAGGCTTTAAAAGTTTTAGCCCGCGAAGGATGGCTCTCGTTTGTATAGCCGCATCCTTCAGGGTGTTGGTGTAGATTTTCAAAACTGACATGCTCCCTAAAGCCTCCCCCTTGTAGAGGGATAGGAAAAGTTCATTTCCCTAGCTAGCAATCCCACAATTTTGAGAGAGTTAACTGTCAACTGTCAACTGTCAACTGTTAACAGGAACTTTTGCAGCGCTTCTGGCTGCATAAAAGCAAGATATTTAGGCACAATATCCGGTGGGAGTAACTCTAACAGCACCCGATTTTCTACCCAAAATTCAATAACATCAAAAAAGCCATCGCGCGAACAACGCAAAGCCCGCCAACCTTCGCGATTTGCGATCGCTATAATTTCGTCCTCACTTACTACAGTTGAAATCGCCGCATGAGTAGCGCTATAAGCTGCGTGACGAGAATTAGCGGCAAAGCTAACTTGTTCATCTCCAGTACCTGGTAAAAGTTCGGTTCCCAAAGGATAAATTTCGATCAGCGTTCCTCTATCGTCCAACTTGAAAACAACGTAACTACCCGAATAGGGATAAAATGGAGCCACTTTACCGTTCCATAATTCGCTCAAAACATGAGCAACTTTGACCGGATTTTCAGCCGGAATCGAAATGTGATGAATCATAAAACCTCTGAAATATTTCTCGATTGTTTGCAAACAGATTAACTAAACTTTCAGCACCCATTGGGCACGGGTATCAGCACTGACAAAAGCAGCCGGAACATAATCAATCCCAACACCCAAAGAAATAAAAGCAGCGCGAATTGCCGCAGCGTGGGCAGATTCATTAGAACCAATACTAGCCCCAGCAGTAATTAATGCGGGATTTTTCAATTGAGCGATTTCGGTGGTATATGCGATCGCCGCATCAGTTTCCAGCGCTAAAGCCAGTTTGGCAATATTAACATCGGAATCGAGATTGCCTTCACCCTTTTGCATATAAGAAGAAAGATCGTAGCTATTTTCCGCCATCACCGGCGTTACTCCTAAACTTTTTACCGCAGTTGCTAAAGCATCCCGATGTGCCATATGATCGGCTTGATTTTTGAGTGCTAATGCTTTTACCGCCCTACCAACATCAGTATCGCTTAACTTGCTAGCGGCTACGTTATACGCCCAAATTGCTTGATGTTCGTAATACAGGGCATTATTGAGAATCTTCGCATCGTGATTATTAGATGCAGGCATGGCTATTCCTTTACCTGCTGTGAGAGCATTGAATCCTAAAGCCGAGGAAATGCCTGCGATCGCTCCACCAATCACCATACTACGGCGAGAAACAGTTTTATGAGAACGGCGAGATGGGGGCAATATTAAGCCTTCGTTCATTGCGTATTCCTACCAAAGGTTGAACTATAGAGGTATACGATGAACTGTTTGGGTTGGATCTACTTACAGCGAATTGCTAGTTCAGGACTAAAGCTGCGTGTCACAATTGGTGAGAGCACCTTCTGGCAAGCTGCACTAAGAGATGGTAAGCAATTTCTATACAGCGATCGCTCTCAAAAGCCCCGATAAAGATATATTGATTAAATATTGAGTTAAAGCCGAGCGGATAGCAATCGATATGAATCAAGAAAAACAAGATGCTTCTGAGCGATTTTATTCTTTCTTCTCCTCAATTAAACCTCCTCAGCCTAAAAGCACTTCTACTGAGGATGAGTGGCTGTCTCATGTTTCACCTCATGGTGAAATCGAAGAACTCGCACCCAATCTATGGCATGTCACCGGAACTTTACCTAGTTCTACTATGGTGCCGCGGGAAATGATAGTTTATAAATTAGCAGATGGTAGCCTACTGATTCACAGCGCGATCGCTTTAAATGAAGCGGGTATGACAAAACTGGAATCTTTAGGTGTTCCTAACATTTTGATTGTACCTAATCGCATCCACAGACTCGATGCTCGTGTCTATAAACAGCGTTATCCAAAGCTTTTAGTTGTTTGTCCAGCAGCAGCAAAACCTTATGTCGAACAAGTAGTAACGGTAGATGGAATCGCAGAGGAAGTTTTACCTGCTTACGGAATTACTTATCACGAACCTGCTGGTATTCGTCCGCAAGAACTCGTTTATGAACTGCCACTATCGACGGGGAAGGCATTAGTATTTACAGACATTCTATTTAACTTAAACAAGTCATATTTCGAGCAGAACTTACCCACAGGTAAATTTCTATTTCAATGGTTAGGAGCAAGTGCAATCGGCTCGAGTGGATTTTTCGGTATTACTGGTTTGGGTAGGCAATTTTTTATGAGCGATCGCAATACCTATCGTCAGTGGTTAGAAGCATTAGCCGATAATATACCTGACTTGCAGGTGATTTCTGTCGCTCATGGTAGTCCAATCGTTGCTGATTGCAACTATCGATTGCGTCAGGCAGCCGCACGCCTGTTGTAGAGATCCTGCAATGATATCATGTCCGCTTGCTTCGGTAGCGGACATGATATGAATCCTGAAGTTAATGATTTATGGGAATCTCGATCGTAAAGTTTGTCCCGCTTCCAACTGTAGAATCACAAGTTAATTGACCACCATGTTTTTTGATAATAGCATAGCTGACAGATAAACCCAACCCCGTACCACTTCCGACTGGTTTAGTAGTAAAAAATGGCTCGAATATGCGCGATTGAATCTCAGCGGGAATACCGCTACCATTATCAGCGATCGCAATTCTTACCCGCTCTTTTCCTATCACTTCTGTTTGAATTTTAATCTGCGGATTTTTAGCGATCTTACTAACGTCTTTGATTGCATCTAGAGCATTACTGATAATACTCAGAAATACTTGATTCATCTCGCTAGCATAACAGTTGACAAGTGGTAGGTTGCCATACTCTTTAATTACTTGAATCTTCGGTTGATTATCGCTACCTTGGAAGCGGTTTTGTAAAGTTAATAAAGTGCTTTCAATTCCCGTGTGTAAATCTACATCTTTCATCTCGGCTTCATCTAAGCGGGAAAAATTCCGCAAACTTAAAATAATTTGCTTAATCCGTTCGGTTCCCACTTTCATTGATTGCATTATTTTACTTAAATCTTCCCAGAGAAAATCCAACTCAACTTCTTCTATTTTTGCTTGAATTACTGGGCTTGGTTTAGGATATTCTTGCTGATAAAGCTCCAGCAAACTGAGCAAATCTTTGACATAATTCTCTGTGGGTTGAAGATTGCTCTGAATAAAAGTGACTGGATTGTTAATTTCGTGGGCTATTCCCCCAACTAATTGACCGAGGGCTGACATTTTTTCACTCTGAATTAATTGTGCTTGAGTTTGTTGTAAATTTTTCAAAGCTTGCTCTAGAGCCAAAGCTTTTTGGCTTAAATCTTCAGTTTTGCGCTCGACTTCGGCCTCTAATGTATGGGAATAGTTTTCGATTTCTTGATAGAGACGGGCATTTTCTAGAGAAATGGCGGCTTGGCTGCTGAGGAGTTGGAGAATTTCAACGCGATCGCTTGTAAATGCTCCCACTGTGAGATGATTTTCTAAATACAAAATGCCGAGGGTTTTTCCCTGTTTGCTAATGGGAGTACAAAGCACCGATTTAGGTTGATGCGTGATGATATAAGGATCGCCAGCAAATTGTCCAGATGCACCCAGGCGATCAAAAACTACCGTAGTTCGATTCCGTATTACCGAGTAAATCAAACTGCGGGGAATTTCCTCATATTGAGCCAGGGGAATATCTAACATTTTGATCTCCCCTTCGCCAGCTTGAGCGACTACCAGCCATTTTTGATGTTGGTAAATAATTAAATAACCACTGGTAGCGCCAGCATTGGTTATGGCAATTTGCATCAAGCTGGCTAACAGTTTCTCTAATTCAATTTCCTGTGAAATAGCTTGTGCCGCTTTCATTACCGCCGGAAAATCTAACCATAAATTCTCATTACTACTGGTGCTAGTGACACTTTGGATTCCATTCTGGAGCGTTGGCAATGATTTAATCGCAAAGTTAGCTGGTTGCAGGATAGCCCCTAGTAGTTGCGGATAGCGTTGCTCTAAATCGGCAATTTTCGCCTTAGCGCCCCATCGGGCATAGCAGTAGTATGCTTCTTGCATATACCCAGCTGCAATTTTTTCTTTTCCCCAAGCCAGATAGAATTTAGCAGCTAGTTCGTTAGCGAGTGCTTCCTCGTGGATATATTCGTTTTCCTTGGCTCCAGCAATGGCGCGATCGTAGCAATCTCCGGCTTCATAATTCTTGCCTAAAACCCGGCATTTTTCTGCCTCTAATAAGTCAACTTTATGTTGGTGATTCATTGGGGAATGGTGCGCCCATTGCACCAGAGTAGTTTGATGATTTTCTACCCAGGCGAGTAGAGACGTTACATGTAACGTCTCTAGTTCAATTTCTGATTTTGTAGAGCATAGTGACAAGTAGGTTAATCCGGCATAAAAATGGAAAACCGCAGTCTGAATTAATCCTGCCGTTGCTACCAAATAGAGGTTAGCTTGGGCAATATAGTCTAGGGCGATGATGTAGTTGCCAAAAAAATAGGCCAGCATCAGTTTGTAGATATATACACAAGCGATCGCTGTCAGCTCTTTATCCTGATGGTGCTTAGGAATCATCAGCTTTTCATCATAAGCAGTACCAATTAATACATCCGGTTGATTGACAATTTCCCTTAAGTTCTGCACCATCTGTTGTTTCATCTTCAGGCAAGCTAGAGAAGAATATTGCTTTACCTGAGCTAAGACAAGACAGTAATTTTCTATTTCCCCTTCCCAATCGTCCAGCGCCGCTCCAGCGAATAAATTATCATCAAAATAAACACTAATATGGTAGCCAGCATACAGGAAATCGCCTGTTGCCATACCTGCTAAATAACCCTCTTTCATCATTGGGATTGTGGCTCTGAGTGCTTCTTGGCGATGCTGGATAAAACTGCCAAACCAAAGTAAAGTTATGCACTTAAATTCCCCCACATTCAACTGATTTAGTAAGCTAAGTGCCACTCGCCCAAAGCAATAACCTTTTTCTACCTCTCCCAAAAAGGCAGACAGTACCATGCCATAACCTGCATAGCCGATAGTTGATGCCGGTGCATTGCCAAATTGTAGTGATAGACTCACCATTGTGGCGCAAAGCAGAGGTAGCAAGTCAGGATTTCCCATAAAAATGGGCGCAAACAATATTGCTAACAGTTGCATCGCGGCAATTGTCTCTCGATCGCTCATCTCAGGCAGGTTAACCAGTTCTTCGATCTGTTTTCCCTCTAGTTGACTGGCAAGGGTTTGTAATGCTTTACCTGTCAAGGTTTCGTCAGGTTCAGATGAGAACTCGACCCCCAATTGTGCTAGAGCATTCGTACCTAAAGCGATCGCTTCTAAAATCTGACTCTGGGCTGTCAGTGCTAAAATTTGAATCTCATAAATCTTGACTTTGTCTAAGATTGTTTGAGCCTCGCGCAAAACTTGAATTGCCATTGCTTCCATTGTAGAAAAATCGGCATTCAAGTAAGCAGTTTCAGCCGCAGCAATATAAAGATTCAGGGTTAATTCATACTGAGTTTGCCAACTATTTTCTGTGAGTAAATTCAGCCCTATTTGGACAAAATTTTTCGCTGCTGCATAGGCTGTAGAATTTCTCGCTTTCTGTGCGGCTGCTAAGTTTAGTTTGGCTAAGGCTTCCCGTTCGCTTGGTCGATCGAGCAACTCAATTCCTAAATTAAAATGCCCGACAATATCAAACAGCTTTTCCTCTTTTTCTATCTTTGATAATTTTTGTTGGAGCAGTTGTCCAATCTGGTAATGCGTCTGCTGTTTTTCCCGGTCACTAATTAATGAATAAGCGGCTTGCTGGACGCGATCGTGCAAAAATTTATAAGTCGGATTAGCTGCGACGTGAAAAACTTCATTACTATCAGATTGGGTAAAAAATTTATAAATTTTGGTAGTAGGAATTACCAAACCTGACTGCAATGCTTTCCATAAAGCAGTAGCCGTACTTTTCGCCGAGCGATCGCTGACAATCGCTAAGGTATTCAAATCAAAATGCGCCCCAATACAAGCTGCTAGTTTGAGAATATCCTGAGTTTCTGCGGGCAATTTCTGTAATTGCAATGCCATGAATTCGACGACATCATCAGTAATCGCCAAGGATTTTATTTGAGCAATATCGCATTGCCAATGCTCGATATCCCAATTAAAAGTAATTAAATTATCATTATGTAATGCTTTAAGAAACTGAGTGGCAAACAAAGGATTACCCTGAGTTTTTTGATAGACTAATTTTGTCAAAGGTTGGGCAACAGATGATTCACAATCCAGCGTGTCTGCCACTAACTGATTCAGATCTCGTTGGGTTAAAGGTGGCAAAGAGATCGTATTAACAGTTGCTCCGGTTTTGACAATTTCATCCACTGTTAAAATCAATGGATGGACGGGGGAAACTTCATTATCTCGATAAGCACCTAATATCAATAAATGTCCTGTTTCTTGCATCAATAGTTTTAGCAAAGAAAGCGATTCAGAATCCGCCCATTGCAAGTCATCTAAAAATATGACTAAGGGATGTTCAACAGTTGTAAATATTTGAATAAATCTTTGCCACACTAAATTAAAGCGATTTTGGGCGGCAGTTCCTGATAATTCTATGACTGGTGGTTGTTGACCGATGATATCTTCCAACTCAGGAATCACGTCAATTAAAACTTGTCCGTTATCTGCTAATGCTGCAAGAATATTGGCCTTCCAGATTTGCAATTGCTCGTCGGATTCTGATAGTAATTGCCCGATTAAGTCGCGAAATGCTTGTACAAAGGCACTGAAGGGAATGTGACGTTGAAATTGGTCATATTTGCCTTTAATAAAATAACCCCTTTGTCTGACAATGGGTTTGTGAACTTCATTAACAACTGCGGTTTTGCCAATTCCAGAAAATCCAGCAACTAGCATCATTTCTGGCCTGCCTGTGGTAACTCTATCAAACGCAGCTAATAGTTGCGATACTTCTTTTCCTCTGCCGTAGAGTTTTTCGGGGATGGTAAAGCGATCGCACAGATCCCGCGCCCCAATCTCAAAGGGCAAAATCTTACCTGTTTCCTTTAGTTGCGTCAGGCAATGGTGCAGATCGCGTTTCAACCCCAAAGCACTTTGATAGCGATCTTCGGCATTCTTTGCCATCAGTTTCATCACGATATCCGATAGAACTTGGGGAATTTCTCTCTGATTACCCAATCGGGGGGGCATTTTCGCAATGTGGGAATGCACCAACTCCATCGGATCGTCGGATTGGAAGGGCAATTCTCCAGCGAACAATTCAAACAGCATCACTCCCAAATTATAGAAATCACTGCGGTAATCAATTCCCCGATTCATCCGTCCCGTTTGTTCTGGGGAAAGATACGCCAGCGTTCCTTCCAATCGATTGGGGTTTTTGATTTCTTGGGTTTCCTTGGGCAATAATGAAGCGATGGAAAAGTCGATTAGTTTGATTTGTTTGCTGACAGGATGGATCAGAATGTTGGCGGGTTTGATGTCTTTGTGGATGACGCGACAGGCGTGCAAATCGTGCAGAATCTCAGCCACTTGCAGCGCGATTTGTAATACTTCTGCGATCGCCAGTGTCTGGTTGCAAATATAATCTCGCAGCGAAACCCCGCCAAAGTCTTCCATTACCAGGGCGTAACTGTTGCGGTACGGTTCCAAACTGTAAGGATGGACAATTCCAGGAATGTTCAGGTTTTTGGCGATCGCATACTGATTGCGAAACTGTAACAGATCTTGGAAGCTAGGATAGTCTTGTTGCAACAGTTTAACCGCTACTGCTTGCCGATCGACCAATCGAATACCCCTATAAACAGTAGTTCTACTGCCACAATACAGTGGCTCGATTAGACGATACCCACCTAGAGCAACGGTTGTATTGAAGGCGGTATTCATCGGCACTGACCTCACTTGACATCATCTCAACAGTAGTATGCCCTAAAGGTGGCTCTTATTAACACATCGGTACGATGAACAGCAAGTCTGTTCCTTTGCTCATTTCCCAATTAACTGCGATCGCCCCTCGATGTGTTTCCCAGCGGGGTGATTAGCTAGATAGAGTCGGTATTAATTGTTACAGGAGATCGCCCTGCTCGCACCACTGTCAACTGTTCATTCCTTCCACTCTACTTGAACGGGTTTGATCTCCTGTTCGTTATATGCGGTGAGGTTGGCTCTGACATTCCCGTTCGACCAGTACATGCCTGTGAGATGATATTTGTAGTTTTCTCCGTATTTGGCACGAGCTACTTGCACAGCTTTAGCTCCAGCCGCACCACTTCGCGTCAAGTGCATCATGCCGACGGGTAAAATTGCGATCGCTATCCCAAGAATGAATGCCAGCTTCGGATTAAAGCCAGAATTACCATATCTAATGCTTGCCGACGCTACAGGTGCAGCACGCAGTTGTGCGTAGATCCAAAAAACAACGGCGATCGGCATAATTTTAGCTAGAAGCGACATAGGAAGACCGACCAAATTGAGGCGAAATTGAGTTGCCCACAGATCTGCTGGTTGCAAAAAGGGAATCAGTATCAGTCCGCTGACAAAGTTAGAGAGGATGAAGACGGCGAACCAGATGATGATGGGAACGGCACGCAGGTTACCCCGTAGGAGAAACACACCCGCCACCACAGCTGGGAAGTTAAAGCTGGACGAGTAGTTTTGACCTTGTGATATGCAATAGATCCAATACGCGATATCGAGAATGCCAATCGCGATCAGCACCATACCCACCCGGTTTAAAATAGCGCGATAATCGTTCATTTGTTTTCCAGGTATCTCAAATCTCACATCTTACACCTACCCGACAAACAGCCCTGAAATAAATTTCAGGCTGAAAGCTTAAGTTAGC
>ERZ1066132.72-NODE-72-length-47129-cov-7.738221_pt1 | contig 47129 bp, 44 predicted proteins | sample MGYA00382779_ERZ1066132 | MGnify/ENA primary metagenome ERZ1066132 (study PRJEB33369, sample SAMEA5778362) | biofilm metagenome | biome: Industrial cooling water; feature: Water cooling tower basin; material: Biofilm | place: United Arab Emirates | collected...
GTCATTGCGAGGAACGAGTCCTGAAGAATGAAGGACGAGGACGAAGCAATCTCAGTTCGTTTAGTCTTCTGTAGTTAGATTTAGTTGGTGAGACGCGTCGGGATTGCTTCGGCCTGAAACAGGCCTCGCAATGACGTACCCGATCTATTTCCGTACCCGTCATTGCGAGGAACGAGTCCTGAAGAATGAAGGACGAGGACGAAGCAATCTCAGATTATATAGTCTTCTGTAATTAGATTTAGTTGGTGGAACGTGTCGGGATTGCTTCGGCCTGCGGCAGGCCTCGCAATGACGGTTGGGATGTGGAGATTGCTTCGGCCTGCGGCAGGCCTCGCAATGACGGGTTGGATGTAGAGAGTGCTTCGGCCTGCGGCAGACCTTGCAATAACGGGTGCAGGTGTGTGGATGAACTACAACAGGCGCTGTAACACAATCTCCAGGGTTCTGGATGTGCCATGCAAGTCGCGCACCTTAAGCAGCAGGGTTCCATCGGCCTGCAACAGCGCACGAATCTTTTCGAAGTCGCTGCCCGAATAATCACCAAACTGTTCGATTTCAAAGCCTACGCGCAAACCTTTTTTATGTGCGTCCGACGCTTCAGTAACCTCCGTAACCAGAATTTTATCTCCAACGCGTTCGTAGGTAAACCCACACTTGGGGTAAGCAAACGCGGCCGCGTAGTGGTGGTTCGGTTTCAGGTATAGCGTCTTGCGATTATAGTCCAGCAGCCAGTTGAAACGCTTTAGTATTTCATTACCCACAATTCCGGCCATGCCGGGTAGCGCGTTTACGCCGCTTTCGGTTTCGGAGAGCGACACCGGCACATCCGAAAATGCATGGTTACCTAGCGCGACCTGTTTTATCAAACCGCGGTGGGTAATGGATTTCGAGGTTAAGTCTTTGCTGGAGGAGGGAATCGTTTTGCCGATGTGCGTGTAGAGGTTGTTGTCTTTGGCAAAAGGTGTGTTGAAGATGAGCGTAGCGCCCGCACCGCTATCCACCAAATAGGTGCCGGTAAGGCGGGCTCCGTTTTGCAGCTCTACCTCCAATGCAATAGCTGGAATGGGGATGTTATGCACGAATGTAAACGGAATTTTTTGGTACGGGTGCAGTGGTGGCAGTGCCTGGGCACCATAGAGCCGCAACACGCCGCTATCGTAATCAATTTCTACGGTGTAACGCAGCAAAATATCGTTGCCGATGATGCCGTGAATGGTTTTGCCAAAACTGCTCGATAGCCGGGTGAGCGGAACATGCACTGCGGTGATGTTTTTTAACTCCAGGTTGTTTACCCGGATAGTCTTGAGTGTTGAGCGTTGGTAGCTTGCGGAGCCGCTCGCGCCCTGAGCGGCCATTCGCGATGTGGGGGCCTGGCGGATCTGTACCGCGGTGGCGGAGTCCAGCACGGTGGAGGTAGCGCCGGTATCAAATACAAACAGCAGTGGCGTATCATGGATATGTACTTGCAGCGTGATGAAGTCATCTTCGAACGTAAATGGGATAGTGATGGGTTTACGGCTTTGGGCGTACGATGTACCCAACAAAACGGTGAAGACCAGTGCTGCGTATGTTTTCATGGTTGGTAAGACGGGACCACCCGCCCAAGGGTTTTGGCAGCCGAGCGGTTTTAACTTTTTTTAACCCACGGCGTTGCGCTTGCAATTGAAATGCGAACCTGCGCGGGAGTTGCGGCCCGGATTGAGCGGCATGTTTGAGCCCGGCCAGCCGGTGCGGTGGGCGGCGAGTAGCGAAAGCCGGAAAAGCCGCCCCAGGCTTCCCGTCGGGTAAAACGTAACCCACAAAACTTGCCATCATGCGCTTGTTTGCTGGATTAAATATGGGTGGTTCACCTCTAAACGGCCTCAAAACCGCTATTTTTGCCGCCTGTTAAAAAATACCTGCCACCGTGGCGAAAATGCCCTTTTTGGGTAATCCTTTTTGTTATTGATACGTTAATACCCGCGTATGCCGGAAAAAAGCAGTGTTTTTGATATGATTGGGCCGGTAATGATTGGCCCCTCAAGTTCGCACACGGCCGGTGTGGTGCGAATTGCCCGGGCGGGGGTGAAGCTGCTGGGTGGCCTGCCGGAAGAGGCGGACATTACGTTTTACAATTCGTTTGCGCGCACGTACGAGGGTCACGGCAGTGACCGCGCCATTCTGGCCGGCTTGATGGATTTTGCTACGGACGATGCGCGGATAAAAGAAGCGATTGAGTTAGCAGCCCGGCAGGGTTTACGTTACCACTTTAAATCAGTGGGTAACGCATCTACGCTGCACCCCAATTCCATTCGGCTGAACTTAAAACGCGGCAGCAAAACCATTGAAGTGCTGGGTGAGAGTAAAGGTGGTGGCATGATTAACATTGCGGAGGTGAATGGGTTTCGGGCGGATTTTACCACCAACCAGCACACGCTGATCGCTTTCGCGGATGATGTGAAAGGCACCATCGCTTTTGTGGCGAGCGTGCTGGCGAACGAAAACTGCAACATTGCCACGATGTCTGTTTCGCGCAAGGGCAAAAATGATTTGGCCTGCCAGGTAATTGAAATGGACAGTGGCATCCGGCCGGTAACTTTTCAGTATCTGCAGAGTCTTAGCTGGATGAAAGAATTGATTTACATACCCGAAATAAAATAAACTGTTTACCCGAATGATGAAACGACTAGCCAGCGTGTTGTTGGTGCTCTTTGCAGTGGCCGTGCATGCGCAAGACGCCCCGAAAGTATGGACTTTAAAAGAGTGCATTGATTACGCACTACAAAATAACATCAATGTAAAGCGCAGTTTGCTTTCCGTAGACAATGCAGAAATCAACCTGCTGCAATCCAAAGCCACCATGTTGCCCACGGTTAACGGTGGGGCTTCTTACGGATTGAACTGGGGCCGCTCGGTAGACCCTACCTCTAACTTGTTCATTCAACAGCAAATTAACTCCATCAACTTCAATGCTAACAGCAGCTTTTTGCTTTTCAACGGTTTGCGCCTGCTGAACACCGTGCGCCAAAACCAACTCGATAACAAAGCGGCAATTGAGGATTATAACAAGGCGAAAAATGATGTGATTTTAAGTGTGATTACGTTCTATCTGAATGTGATTTTCAATAAGGAATTGTATCAAAACGCACAGTTTCAGCTGAACACCACCAATCAGCAGTTAGACCGCACACGCAAGCTTGCGGATGCGGGCTCGGTGCCGCTTGGCAACGTGCTGGATTTAGAAGCGCAGTCGGCTACTAATGAACTTAACTTGGTGAATCGGGAAAACGCGCTCAATTTATCGCTCCTTCAACTTAAGCAGGCGTTGCAATTGCCGGGTACATCGCCCATGGATGTGGAAGTGCCAGACATTGCCATGATGGAGGAATTGGCGTTGATCAAAAATGCGGATGACATTTTTAGCTTGGCAAAGGAAACCATGCCCGAGATGAAAGCCGCGCAGTTGCGCGTGGGTAGCTCAAACCTGGCATTGAAGGCCGCACGCGGAAATTATCTGCCCCGACTAAACCTGGTAGGCAACGTGTTTACGAATTACTCCAGTGCGTTTAAAGTGCCTGTGAGTTTTGAGACCATCGGCCCTCCCCAGCAGATTGGGATTGTGCAAGGCTCGAATGCGCCTGTGCTTTCCTTGTCTCCGCAAATTCGGCCGATTTTGGCGGAAAAACCCCGCTCAGACCAATTCAGCGACAACATCAGTAAAGCATTGAGCTTCCAGTTGCAAGTACCGGTTTTCAACGGCCTCGCAACCCGTTCTAACGTGCAGCGTTCGATTATTGCGAATCAACAAGCGGTAATCAATCTGCAAGACAATGAAAACCGCTTACGCCAATCCGTGGAAACGGCGTATAACGATGCGGTGGCGGCTGCAAAGACGTATCAATCGGCCACCAAGCAAGTTGCCGCACGAGACGAAGCCTACCGCATGAACAAGCAACGGTTCGAGAACGGAGCAATTAACTTTGTTGATTATCAGGTGTCCGAAAACAACTTATTTCAGGCCAAGTCGGATTTGCTACGGGCAAAGTATGACTTCATCTTTAAGAAAAAGGTGCTCGATTTCTACGAGGGCAAGCAAATCGAACTTTAATCCCAACTCTTTAATTCTATACACGTAATGGCAAAGCAGCAAAAGAAGAAATCGAACAAAGTTCTTTACTCTATCATCGGTGGTGTTGTAGTGCTCATCATCTTTTTGATGGTGGGGCGCGCCCAGGGTTGGATTGGCAAAGAGAAACTTCTGGAGGTGGAACTGGCCAAGGCCAAGAAGGTTTCCATCACCGAAAAAGTAAGTGCATCGGGCACCATTCAGCCGGTAACCGAAGTGAAACTCGCCCCGGAAGTGTCGGGCGAAATTATTGAGTTGAATGTGGAAGATGGCGATGCGGTGGCGGCCGGCAAACTGCTGGTAAAGATTCGCCCGGATCAGCAGGTAAGCCAATTGGAGCGTAGCGAGGCATCGTTAAACCAGCAAAAGGCAAACGTTGAATCTTCGAAAGCAGCACTCTCGCGCGCGGAAGCCACCTTTATCCGGGCCGAGCAGGAATACAAGCGCCAGGAGAAGCTCTGGGGTGAGAAAGTGATTTCCGAAGCCGACTGGCAACTGGCACAACAGAATTACAAGGTGGCACAAAATGATCTGTCGGCTGCTAAACAGTCGCTAGAGGCCGCCCGCTTTATTGTAACCAGCACCGAGGCTACTGTGCGCGAAGCCCGCGAGAATGTACGCAGAACAAGCGTAGTTGCTCCGCTGAACGGCATCGTATCGAAGTTAAATGTAAAGAAGGGTGAGCGTGTGGTAGGTACTGCGCAAATGCAGGGAACAGAGATGCTACGGATTGCCGATCTCAACCGAATGGAGGTGCGGGTAAATGTGAACGAGAACGATATTGTACGTGTACACCTGAACGACACGGCCATTATCGATGTGGATTCGTACTCTACACTTGATAAAAAGTTCAAGGGTATTGTTACAAACATCGCCAACACCGCCCGCGATAAGGTGTCTGCCGATGCGATTACCGAGTTTGAGGTGCGTATTTTGATTCTGCAGTCTTCGTATCAGGATTTGATCGACAAAGGCAACCGATTTCCCTTCCGCCCGGGCATGACCGCCAGCGTTGAGGTAATTACCACCCGTAAAGACAACGTGTTGTCGGTGCCGTTAGCTGCGGTTACCACGCGCGAGGCAGACGGCGGCGCTAAGGCAGAACCAAACAATAACAACAACCGCGGTCCGGTAGTTACGAATTCGAACGACAAAAAGAAGGAAGAGAAGAAAGCCAAAACCGTAGTTTTTGTAAACGAGAAAGGCGTGGCGAAGATGATTGAGGTAGAGACCGGCATCAGTGATTATGATAATATCGAAATCACGAAGGGCATCAGCGATAGTACGCAGGTAATTACAGGTCCGTTTCTGGTGGTATCTAAGCGCCTGAAAGATGGCGACAAGATTACGGAAGCCAACAAGAAAGACGAGAAGAAAGCCCCGACGGAGGAAAAAAAGTAAGCCACAGTAACAAAATTGAGAAGCCTGGCCAAAAAGCCGGGCTTCTTTTTTTAATTTCAAACCATGATTCAACATCCCTGGCATGAAGTGGCCGCCGGTGAGCGCCCGCCCGAGTGGCTCACTGCTTTTATCGAAATTCCGCGCGGCTCGAAGGCGAAATACGAGATTGATAAAGCGAGTGGGCTCATTAAACTCGATCGGGTAATTTACGCTTCCATGTATTACCCGCTCAATTATGGTTTTATTCCTCAAACGCTGGGCGAGGATGGCGATCCGTTAGACATTGTTGTTCTTACGCAGGTAGAGGTAGTACCCGGGTGTTTGATTCCCTGCCGGGTGATTGGTGTCATGCAGATGATCGACCGCGGGGAAGCCGATGACAAGATTATTGCCGTAGCACTTCAGGATGCGAGCGTAAGTGCGATTGCTGATGTGAATGAGGTACCCGATTATTTGCGCGCTGAGCTGAAGCACTTTTTTGAGAACTACAAAACCCTTGAGAATAAAAAGGTCTTGGTGGAAGAGTTTCTTCCAAAACAACGCGCGCTGGCCATTGTGGAGGCCAGTCTCGAGCGCTATCAAACTGAATTTGGAAAGTGAGAATCGGATTTGACGCTAAACGGCTGTTTAACAACTTCACCGGGTTAGGTAACTACAGCCGGTTTGTGGTACGCGCGCTGCAAAACGAATTTCCTGAAAACGAGTATGTGCTGTTTACGCCAGCGGTGAAAGCCCGAACGGAAACGGCTCCGTTTCAGCGCGCACCGTTTGAGGTACATACGGCCGAAGTTCCGGCGGTTTTTCGCAGTTATTGGCGCTCGGTGGAGTTGGCGCGTGTAGCACAACAGGCGCAGGTTCAAGTGTTTCATGGGTTGAGCAACGAATTACCGTTGCGCCGGGCCTCGGGTTTGCCCCTGGTATGTACGGTGCACGATTTAATTTTCGAGCGGCATCCGCAGATGTATTCGCCCATCGACCGCGCCATTTATCGCATGAAAATGCGGCACGTGTGCCGTGTGGCCGATCGGATTATTGCCATCAGCGCCCAAACGGCCCGCGATGTACAAGAGCTTTTTGATGTTGAGGCGCAACGGATCCGGATCGTTTATCAAGGCTGCGCATCGATGTTTTATCAAACCGCTACCGCCGCGCAGCAACTAGCTGTGAAAAAAAAATATCAATTACCCGATGAGTTCGTGTTGATGGTGGGCACACTGGAAGCACGCAAAAATGCAGCACTTGTTCTACGCGCACTGGCGGCCATGCAGCGGCGCGTGCCGGTGGTATTTGTTGGTCGGCAAACGGGCTACCAAGCGGTATTGAACGAGTTGATTCGTACAAACCGATTAGAACGCTGGGTGCGGTTTTTGAAGGTGGATTATGTTGATCTGCCCACGGTGTACCAGTTGGCACGTGCTTTTGTTTACCCTTCGAGGTACGAGGGTTTTGGGATTCCGATTGTGGAGGCGATTGCATCGGGTGTGCCTGTGGTGACCACCCGCGGTGGAGTTTTTGCGGAGGCCGGTGGTCCGGATAGCTGGTATGTAAATCCTGATCAGCCAGAGGAGTTAGCAACGGCCTTGACCGAAATGCTGAGTGGCGGAGAACAAGTTCAGGCCCGGGTAAGGCAGTCGCGGGTGTACATCGATCGGTTTTCAAGCGCAGCTGTTGCACGCGATTTGATGCGGGTGTACCAAGAGGTTACTGCACGCGCGTAGTTGGGTATTTCATTTGTTTTGTTGAATTAGCTGGAGCACGTAGTTTAATTCCGGATCGCGATCGTTCGTCCAATCTTCAAACGTTAGTTCTATAGGGTAATCTGGAAGAGTTCCCCGCCCGAAATTTTTTCCGGGTGCTACTGCGTTGGTATATTTCATGAGGGGTACCGTCATGGCTAGTCCGGGCGGTAGTTTCGCGGTAGGCATCATGCCGCTGGTGTTCCCCTCGTAGCCGCCGCCCGTTTCTTGTCCCACCACCAGGGCTTTTTTGTTGGATGATAAAACGGCCACAAAATCTGCACAGGAAGACAAGCAGAGGCCGTTTGTTAACAAGAACGTTTTTCCGTCAAAAGACCATTTTGCCGGTTGCTGTTGTTCGTAGTACGAAAACTCGTTTGTTACCCACGATTTTTGCCAGTGATAAGATCCATCGCGCATCACCGGTTTTCGGTAGAAAAGCCGTGCAGTCCCTTTAATTTCTTTGGCAATAGCTTCGGTTACCTCGATTCTGTCCCAATAACGAAAAGGCCTGTCAAAGAAGTGCGAGGCAAGGAATACTGCGTTTCCGTCGGTACCCCCTGTGTTATAGCGCAAGTCGATGACCAACTTGCTTACCTTTTCGTTCGCGAGTTGAGCAAAGGTGTGTTTGATGAATCGTTTGTAGTTTTGTCCGTTTCGTTTAATGGCGCTCCTTGCGAAGGAATGAATGGTGAGGATACCAATGCCTTCCTGAATTTTAAATTTTAGTTGTTTTTCTGAGGCAGATTCCAACTCTTCATGAGTTGGAAAAACTTCTGGCGAGATACCCGCAACACGAACACTGACTTTTCCATGGGGTGTATTTAGTTCGATCGAATATTCCGTCCGAAAGTCGATCACGGTTTGGTACCACTGCGCAAATTGGTGGTTGAGCACAAGTAGTTTACCCGATTGATTGAAGCCGTCGGAAGGGACTGCGCTTACCAACTTTTTGAGAATCTCAGCCGCAGGCTGTCCGTCAATGGATAGAATTTCCGCACCGATGGGCAGGTTCTGATTTTGCAGATAACTTTTGGCGACCAATAGTCGCTGAGCCGAATCGATGAATACCTGGAGGGGGAGCAGGGTTTTCGATTGCCGTAAATATTGTTCGTAGTCTTTGGAGAGCATAACACCTGTGTGTACGCATCCGATTTGCGCGAAGAGTGGCTTTAGTTTTTTATAGTATTCCCATACCGTTAGCGAGTCGATCAGGGTAACGCAGGTGGAGTCGATCAGTTGGTCAAAACGTGTCTTCGAGGTGTACCGGTAAAATCCAGGATGCTTTCGACTAAGTTCGGTCATCACCGCCCGGGTCCATCGTTTTGCTGTGTCGGGGTGATACTTCTGGTTGGGATTAAATCCGGTAACACGTTCTTGCGCTTGTGCCGCCATCATGGCAAGTAACAGTGCAACGAATCCGAAAACATGCATGTGGAGTATTTTTATTTGGATGAAAAGGCGCAGCAAAAAGTTTAACGTTCGCGCCACGTGTATTACAATTTCTGCAAATAAGCCGCCAGCTCCATACCCCACGCTAACGTGATGTGCAGCAAAATGCCGCCCCAGATGTTTCGGGTTTCAAAGGCGATTACGCCCAGCAAATAACCGCCAAAAATGGAACTCACGCACTCGCCCCACGGTTTGCCAAAGTGCAGAAAACAGTAGGCGCAGGCCATCAACAACACACTATTTCGGCCCAGGTATTGGCTTAAGCCGATGACGAGGAAACCGCGAAACAGCAGCTCTACATTGATGAAGTCAAGGCCGTACACCAGCTCGAAGATCGTTGCCGGCAACCATGCCGGCCAATCCATGATTTCCGCCACGCGGTTGGCTTTGTACATGGGGTAATAGGCTTGGAAACCCGGTTCGAAAGATGAGATGGAAACCAACGGAATGATGAGCAGCAGCAGCCATGCATAGGGGCGGGCGTCAAACGTTTTCAAACTCAACCCATAGAGGCCGCTTCGCGCCCGAGTAATTCGGTGGAGCACGATGAGTGGAAAAAGCACCGTGGCAAATCCGAGTAAGTTGTTGCATACGCGGTATGCCCACGTGAAGATTTGGGGATCGGGCGAAAGCCAGCGGGTAACGTTGCTGAGATATGGGAAACCGGTTTTGATGGCAAGAATCAGCATCCCCGAAAGGGAAAGCCACCCAAACGCGGGTGTGAGTTGCAGATCATGCGGGCGCTTGATTTTCACCAATAGCAGCAGGGGTATGTAAAATCCCACAGCAAAAACCAGCAATTGCCAACCCACCTTCTGCACGCCGCTCGCGCGATCGACCACGTGCCGATCGAAATCAAAAAAGTAATTTACGAGCACACTGGCGAGCAGAAACACCGCCACCGCGAGGTAGTAATCCCGATGGAAATCCAGCAGCACATGCGCGCGCAGCAATCGCCAGAATTTACGCATCAGAACGCCCGCAATCGTTGATAGACCAAATGCATGGGCAAACCCATTACCGTGAAGTACGATCCTTCAATGCGCGTGATCGCCACCATGCCGATCCAGTCTTGCGCACCATACGCCCCGGCTTTATCGAACGGGTGGTGGGTGTCAACATAGTGCTCAATCTCGGCTTGTGTGAGTGCGGTAAAGGTTACCAGGGTTTCATCCTGAAACACATCTTTTTTGTCGTGGCTGAGCAAGCAAACTGCAGTGATTACCCGGTGAGTCCGGCCGCTGAGGGTTTGCAACATGGCGATGGCCTCTGCACGGTCGGCCGGTTTATTCAAGATTCGGTCGTCAACGATCACCACGGTGTCGGAGGCGAGGATGATTTCGTTCGTGATGGTGGGCGCGAGGTGTTGGGCTTTACGTTCGGCCAGGTGCGCGGCCACGTCAGTCACCGGCATTTCGGGTGGAAACGTTTCGTGCACGTGCGAGGGCCGGATCACAAATTCGAAACCCGATTCGCGCAAAAGGTGCTGTCTGCGGGGGGAACTAGATGCGAGTATAAGCGGGCGTTTCAAATTCATCTTCTTGGATGGAACTAAATAAAAAGCCACAAATCACTTTCGGATAGAAGTACGTGGACTTCTGCGGCATGGTGGCCCCGCTGGCGCACACGCGTTTAATTTCTTCGATGGTGACTTCTTGTGTGATTACGGCCATCTGCGCTTCGGCCCGGATCACTTTGGCCAGGCAATCGCTGAAACTCCGATCGAAGTGGATGTGATCGCTCGCCCGCTGATCTTTGCCGGCTATGCCCAGCACTTTTTCGATGATGAAATAGTGAAGTACCGTAAGGTCAAGTTCGTTTACTTCCCTCGGAAAGTTCCAACGTAGCGCGGGAAATGCTTCCGGCCGTAGCCGTAGCTTGTAGGCGGAATCGCGAAACAACAACCCGAACGTCCACTTTTTTCCCGCGATGATTTCCGGAATGTTCTCGGGGTCTTCCACGCGTTTTACATCAAAGTCGGTTTGGAGTTGGTGAATGACGGATTCTTCGTGCAACGTGGAGATGCCCGTAATAACGCGGTGGGTGGGTAGAATTTTGAAATCGCCTGCCTCCGTATTGGTGAGGTACATCAGGTGGAAGTTGTAGCCTTCGTTGCCGGTGTGGTTGGGGTTGGCCGCCTGAAGTTCGTGCTTCAGTGCGAGCGAGCTTTCGTAGCGGTGGTGCCCGTCGGCCAGAATAATTTGTTTGTCGCGTAGCACATGCATGAACTTTTGGATGACTGCGGCATCGTGAATCACGGCCAGCACATCGCGTACGCCCTGGTAGTCTTCGGTTTCGAGCAGGGGGTAGGCGATGGCTTCGTCCATCCACGCCTCCAGTTCAAAAGTGGTGTCGGTGTAAAGGCCATGTGTTGGGCTTACATGTAACTGGGTTTTGCGCAACAAGTCGATGCGGTCGTTCACGGCTTTGGGTATCGTGTTTTCGTGGCGCAGGATGACGTGTTCTTCCCAGTCGTACGCACGGATATGGCACACAAAACCTTTCCGGCAATATTGGCGCGGATCGCCCGGCAATTTGAAGTATTGATAGTACACGTAGATACCCGGAATACGGTCTTGCACCAACACGCCGCTCTGTTTCCACTGCAGCAGCAGTTCGCGTGCGGAAGCCGCGGCCGAGGGCCCTTGCGGTACGGAGAGATGTATGGAATTAAAAGGCTGATGATATAACGTCTTTCGCTGCTTGTCCGACACTACATCGAACAGCGGCGAAGTTAAATCCTCGATATGCTCTTCCAGCGCGGTATTGTAGCGCCACGCACGCAACGGACGGATTTCAGCCATGCACCCGATTTTTTCGCCATTTACTTACCGGCTGCGGCGCGGCACCTGGTGTGGCGGCGGCCTGCGGTTTACTGCCCATCAAGGTGGCGGCCAACGCGGCGGCCAACAATTCTTCATCGGATCTGGGCGTGCTTTTCAGCACCTGGGGCGTAAAGTACTGCTCTACGAACTTGGTGTTGAAGTTGCCGGAACGGAAGGCTTCGTGTTGCATCACAAACTTGCAGAAGCCCAGCGTGGTTTCCAGCCCGGTGATTTCGTACTCGTCAATCGCGCGAATCATTTTTTCGATCGCGCGTTCTCGGGTTTCATCGTGGGTAATCATTTTGGCGATCATGGGATCGTAGTAGAAGGGGATGGACATTCCTTCTTCGAAGCCATCGTCTACGCGGATGCCATGGCCTTGCGGGCGTTTATAGGTTTTTAATGTGCCGATGTCGGGCAGGAAGTTATTGGCAGGGTCTTCTGCATACACGCGTACCTCGATGGCATGGCCATGAATGGCCAGATCCTCTTGCCGAAAAGGCAGTTTTTCACCCTCGGCTACGGCAATTTGCAGTTTCACCAAATCCAATCCGGTAATCATCTCGGTAACGGGATGTTCTACTTGAAGGCGGGTGTTCATTTCAAGAAAGTAGAAGTTGCGGTTGGCGTCCATGATGAACTCCACCGTGCCCGCGTTGTAGTAGTTGGCAGACTTGGCTACGGCCACGGCCGCCTCGCCCATTTTTTTACGCAGCTCGGGCGTGAGCATGGAGGAGGGCGCCTCTTCAATTACTTTTTGGTGCCTCCGTTGAATGGAGCACTCCCGGTCGAACAGATAGACCACGTTGCCGTGTTGGTCGCCAAAAATCTGAAACTCAATGTGGCGTGGCTCCGTAACGTATTTTTCAATAAACACGGAGCCATCGCCAAAGGCGGATGTGGCTTCGCTGATGGCGCGCTCCATCTGCTCCTGGAAATCGGCTTCTTGTTCAACAATCCGCATGCCTTTGCCACCGCCACCTGCACTGGCTTTAATCAGCACAGGATACCCAATTTCACCGGCAATTTTTTTTGCAGCGATAACATCCGTAATGGGTTCGGCCGTGCCGGGCACCAGCGGCACGTTGAAACTTGCTGCCGCTGCTTTGGCTGCCAGTTTACTTCCCATAAGCTCAATGGAATGTGCCGATGGCCCAATGAAAATAAGTCCTGATTCGGTAACCAGCCGCGCGAAGTCTTCATTCTCCGACAGGAAACCGTAGCCGGGGTGAATGGCGTTGGCGCCGGTTTGTTTGGCTGCTGCGATGATTTTCTCCATCACAAGATACGACTGCGAGGAGGGAGGCGGGCCGATGCAAACGGCTTCATCTGCAAAGCGCACGTGCAACGCCTGCCGATCGGCTTCGCTGTACACTGCAACGGTAGCAATGCCAAGCTCGCGGGCGCTGCGCATAATGCGTAGGGCAATTTCTCCGCGGTTGGCCACCAGAAGTTTTTGGATTTTAGGCATACGATAAATGGTTGCTCAATATAACGCATTCTGGCGGCCGGAAAGCATGACTTTTAACAGGCGCGGCTGTGCGGGGGGTGTTTGGCCTTTTTTGGCGGGGGCGCGTTTTTGAGGTGGTACTTAGGGCAAGGGATGGGAAGGGTACAGTGCCCGCGCCGCGCGGGCACCGGAGCGAAGCGGAGCCCTGAACAGCCCGGTGGCGCCCCAGCGCCATGCCCCCGGTAAAGCATTTTAAGTGTTTGACCGTATGGTAGTTCCCTTTCGCGGGAATGGCTGCTTTTTTATGCTATTTTTGCGCCAATTTTAAAAGAAACAAGTTACAATGGTTGATCTATTCGAAAAGCTGCGCATGGAAGCCGGCCCGCTGGCGAAGTATTCTCATTTACCTGATGATTACTTTTTCTTTCCCAAGTTGGAAGGTGAGATTGGCCCGCACATGACCTTCAATGGCAAGGCGGTGTTGAACTGGAGCTTGAATAACTATTTGGGATTGGCAAACCATCCGGAGGTGCGCAAAGCGGATGCCGATGCAACGGCACAGTTTGGCTTAGCTTACCCCATGGGTGCGCGCATGATGAGCGGTAACTCTGTAAACCACTTGCAGCTGGAAAAGGAACTGGCAGCGTTTGTAAAGAAAGAAGATGTGATGTTGCTGAATTTTGGCTACCAAGGCGTGGTGTCGATTATCGATGCGCTGGTAGACCGGAAGGATGTGATTGTGTATGATGCGGAATCGCATGCGTGTATCATCGATGGCGTGCGATTGCACATGGGCAAGCGCTTTGTGTATGGCCACAACGATATGGAGAGCCTTGAAAAGCAATTGCAGCGGGCAACCAAGCTGGCCAATGAAACCGGGGGCGGAATTTTAGTGATTACCGAGGGGGTGTTTGGCATGTCGGGCAACCAAGGCAACCTGAAAGGTGTGGTAGCGCTAAAGAAAAAGTACAACTTCCGATTGTTTGTAGATGACGCCCACGGCTTTGGCTGTATGGGGCCTACGGGCGCAGGTACCGGGGAGGAGCAGGGCGTGCAGGACCAAATTGACCTTTACTTCTCCACGTTTGCGAAGTCCATGGCAAGCATTGGTGCTTTTGTGGCGGGCGATAAGAAGATTCTAAAATACCTGCGTTACAGTGTACGCTCGCAAATCTATGCCAAGAGCATGCCGATGCCGCTGGTAGTAGGTGCATTAAAGCGCCTGGAGTTGTTGCGTACCCAACCGGCCCTGCGCGAGAAGCTATGGACGATTGTGCGCGCCATTCAGAGCGGTTTGCGCGAACGTGGGTTTAACCTGGGTTCTACCACATCAATGGTTACCCCGGTGTTGTTTAAAGGCGGGGTTGGCGAGGCGGCCAACATGTCGATGGACTTGCGTGAGAACTACGGTATTTTCTGCTCGGTGGTAATTTACCCGGTGGTGCCGAAGGATGTGATTATGTTCCGCATTATTCCTACCGCAGCCCATACCCTGGATGATGTGCAGCGTACCCTGGAAACCTTTAGTGCATTGAAAACCAAGCTGGATAGTGGGTTCTACCGGCAGGAAGAATTGGTGGCCGTTACAAAGGGGGTTTAAAAAACCCCCTTTTTTTGTTTGTTTTCGGGGTTTTTCTTTAAATTGGCTTTCTGAAACAGATTACAAACCCTTATAACATGAAAAAATTTGAAGAATTGAAGGCCCTGTTGGCCTCGTTAGAGCCCGATGTAGAGAAGTTTTACAGCAAGCAAAACAGCGCGGCGGGCACACGCGTACGCAAAGGCATGCAAGATTTGAAGAATCTGGCTCAGGAAATTCGCGTGGAGATTCAAGACATGAAGCAGAAGGAATCGTAGGTTGAATTTGCCTTCTTGAAAAACCCAAAGAAAAGCCGCTGATCAGGATGAGCGGCTTTTTTACTTCCTAAAAATAAAAAAGCTGCCCGTAGGCAGCTTTTCATTTATGGCTGGACCGATTACTCGGCTACCACGTTCACTTTGATCTCGTGCTTTACTTCTTTGTGAAGATCCAAAAGCACATTGTAGGTGCCCAAGTTCTTCGGGCTTTCCTTCAACACCACTTTTTTCCGGTCAACATCAAAACCTTTGGCTTTCAGCACATCTGCAATTTGCAGGGCGGTTACGGCACCGAAAATACGACCGGTTTCGCCTGCTTTTGTTTTGATTTCTACTGTAAACTCGCCAATGCGATTGGCCAGATTCTGTGCATCGGTTTTGATCTTTTCCGCCTTGTGGGCAGCCTGGCGAACGTTTTCATTCACCATGCGCTTGTTCGACTCGTTGGCGATTACCGCCATGTCGTTCGGAATCAGGTAGTTGCGGCCGTATCCGGCGCGTACTTTTACAACATCGTACTTGTAACCTAGTCCGTGTACATCTTGCTTCAAAATTACTTCCATACGGGTAGCGGTTATAGGTTATTTTAATCCATCGCCCAGGTAAGGCAACAACGCCAGGTGGCGCGCACGCTTTACTGCTTGCGATATTTTGTTTTGGAACTTCCAGCTGGTGCCAGTGAGGCGTCGGGGAAGAATCTTGCCCTGTTCATTGATGAACTTGAGTAAGAAATCCGGGTCTTTGTAGTCGATATAGCGAATGCCGTTTTTCTTGAAGCGGCAATACTTCGGTTTGGGTTCTGCCCGCTTAATGGGCTCGTTCATGAGTGTCATAACTCTACTTCCTCCTTTTTAACTGTTTTTTTGCTCTTGTTGAACTCGCCTTTTCTTCTGCGGGTGTTGTACTCTACTGCGTACTTGTCCAGCACCGTCGTTAAAAAGCGCATCACCGATTCATCGCGTCTGAATTCGGTTTCCAGGGTTGCTACCGTCTCGGGAGCTGCCGTAAATTCAATGAGAGCATAAAAACCAGTGGACTTCTTTTGAATTGGATAAGCCAATTTCTTGAGGCCCCAGTTTTCGGTGTTAACGATTTCAGCTTTCGCCTTCTTTAACACTTTCACGAACTTATCGACAGTATCCTTTGCCTGATCTTCAGACAAAACGGGATTGAGAATGAATACCGTCTCGTAATTTTTCATGTTGTTTTGAAAATTGGACTGCAAAAGTAGGATTTTGGTTCAAAAAACCAAAGCCCAGCGGCTTCTTCCACGCGAGAATGCACGCACTTTTTGCCCCGCCCAAGGCGGTTAAGGCATTGCAAAGTGCTGAAAAACAGGGCGTGATTAGACGCACGCCTAGCCAAACGGGCTACTTTACCTCAAAAGCGGCAGCTCCCATCAGGTACCCTTCGGTAAACACCTCTACGCGGTAATTTCCGGCGGCATACTCCGATCCTTTTTCGTACAAAAACGAGAGCTTTTGCCGGGTGTTATCGAACAGTATTTCTTGCTGCGCGGTATAAAACGTTTCGCGCCCGTTCAACATAAACGTACCCGAGCCCCTGGATACATCAAAGATCACCTGGTCATTTTCGTCCAACACGCGGATCATGATTTTTTTTCCTTCGATGGGGGCCACGTCATTCTTTGCAATGTTGAATTCGATCTTCAGTTTTTCCAACTGCTTGGAACGAAAGGGCGAGGTGCGTTCTTTGCCTCGGTTGTTGAGCGCCACTACACTCAGGTTTTCGGCTTCGAGCCGCGAAGCAAGCGTAACCTTGTCGGCCAGTTCTTTTTTGTTTTTGGCCAATCGATTAATGGAATCGTTCAGCACATTTTGTTTGGTTTTCAGCGATCGGTTTTCGCTGAACAGCTCTTTGTTTACTTCTTTCAGCCGCTCAATTTCCTGATCTTTCAGCGTTAGCAATTCTTCGTACCCTTCTACACGGTCTTTTAGCTCGGCAATGGCTTTGGCGTTGCGCGTGCGGGTGCGCGAAAGCTCTTTCTGGATTTCTGCTTTCGCTTTTTCAAGTTCGGTGATATCGCCACCCAGTTTGGTGATGGTGGCAATTTTCTCGTCTAATTCCGCCTGGATTTCATTTAAGCGTACGAGGGTGTTATCCAACTCCTCCGTTTTCTCCACAAGTGTTTCGGAGATATTCTGCTTGTCGCGATAGTCCACATAAATCTTTACCCATTGGCCAATGATGATCAATACCAGGATAAAAATGATTACAGACGAGCGGTTGCTTTTCGAAGATGGTGTTGCCATGGCGCAAAAATAGGCAGGAATTTTAAAGACTACAGGCGGGCCACGAGCGATTGTTTATGGAGGGACGGATCGAAGAACAATAAACCGCAATGAAAAAGATCAATATCTACATACACTAATTCGTGGTGCCGGGCGTAGTTCCATGCCGCTTCCATCTCTGCGCTGGCATGGATGTCGTCTACTATCAACACCGTGTGCGATTTGCTCTTTCGTGCCAGCGCATCAAAATAGCGCACCGTGGGCTCCAGCCGGTGGTTGGCATCGATCACGGCAAAATCAACCTGTGGCAGTTCATCTAACAACCGGGGCAGTGTATCGTCTATGTTTCCCTCGCGCAGCTCTATGTTTTTTTGCCCGAGGTGTTCGAACTGAAGTTGTGCAATGGCTGCAATGGCGGGGCTGCCTTCCAGGGTGTACACGCGCCCTGGCGTGGCCCGGGCCAGATAAAACGTGGTAATTCCAAACGAGGTGCCGAGCTCAATGATGGATTTTGGTTTCCGGAAAGTAGCCAGCCGAAAGTAGAAGTGTGCCTGCAATGCCGAAGCCGGACTTGTGGCGGCTATGGCACCGATGGCGCGCTGATGCGAACGGAAGTGTTTGGAACCACTACCCAAATCGGTTACAGCAATGGTTTGTTGGTTTGCCAGCAAGCCCGCGCGATAGGCTTCCACATCCGCAAAAGCGGATAAATCTGCCTTTGCCCGCACAACCGTGGTGTAAAGCTCATACAGAAAAGGCGCGTGAATGGAGTGTTCATCAACGGCCAGCAGCCAATGTCGCAGCCAGGCTTTGATCGGAAAAAAACGCGCCTTCATTCAAGGAAAGGTAGCGGAATTTCAATTCTGCTTCCGCGATGGCAATAAAGACTTTACAAAAAAAGAAAGAGGAACAGATGTGTACTCAGTTCAGTCGCATGGGCGCTACCATGTGAAAGGAGGGAACCTTCACCTCAAACCGGGCGCCATCAACAATGCGCTCCATGATATATTCGCCTTCCATTTTGCCAATACCCGATTTCAAATTGCAGCCCGATACATACTGATGCGATTGCCCCGGTTCAAGCACGGGTTGTTGGCCTACCACACCTTCGCCCTCTACCGTGCGCGGGGTGTAACCAGCGTCGGAAATCTGCCACCGCCGGCTCAGCAATTGTACGGTGAATTCGCTTTGGTTTTCGATGGTAATCCGATAGGTAAAAACGTAGTGATATTGGCTGGGGCTGGAATACCCGGGTTGATATTCCGTCTCCACACTTACCTTTACACCTTGGGTGATGGCCTGAATCATCTCCTCCAAAAGTATCATTTTTTTCTATTTCGCAACTTTTTTGTACCCGTTTAAAAACCGCATGACTACCGATGTTAAACTGGCTGAATCCTGGAAGCAGCACTTGCGTTTTGAATTTGAAAAGCCTTATTTCCAAGAACTTATTGAGTTTGTAAAGCAGGAATACAAAACCCAAACGGTTTACCCCCCGGGGAAGGAGATTTTTCGGGCGTTTGATTTGTGCCCGTTGCCTGCGGTGCGGGTGGTAATTATCGGGCAAGATCCCTACCATGGCCCGGGCCAGGCCAATGGATTGTGCTTTTCCGTGCGCGATGGCGTGCGGTTTCCACCGTCGCTGCTCAACATTTTTAAGGAAATCAACGCGGATTTGGGTAAACCGATTCCGCCCTCGGGTAATCTGGAACGATGGGCCCAACAGGGGGTGTTGTTGCTCAATGCCACGCTCACCGTGCGGGGCTCAACACCCGGTTCGCACCAAAATAAGGGTTGGGAAACGTTTACGGATGAAGTGATTCGCCTGGTTTCTGCCCAACGGCCGCACGTGGTCTTTTTGCTATGGGGCGCTTACGCACAGAAGAAAGGCGCGGTTATTGACGGCGCAAAACACGGGGTACTGGCCAGCGCCCACCCATCGCCTTTTTCTGCCGACCGGGGTTTTTTTGGGAATCGGCATTTTTCGAAAGCCAACGAATACCTGGTGCAACACGGACTTACACCCATCGATTGGTAAGCGTTACTCGATGGGCTTGAAGAATCGGTTCCAACGAATCTTATCAAGCAACGTACCGAACTTATCGATCGAGAGCCAGATGAAGAATCCTTTGCCTACAATGTGATCTTCCGGCACAAAGCCCCAGTAGCGGGAGTCGTGCGAGTTATGGCGATTATCGCCCATCATAAAGAAGTAATCCTGCTTAAACGTGTATTCCGTAACGGTTTTTCCATCGATGGTAAGTGTGCCGTCTTTGATGGTTACATTTTTGTTGCTTTCGTATTTTTCAATCGCTAATCCATAAAACGCCAGTGTAGAATCGTTAATGGAAATGTTCATTCCTTTCTTGGGAATAACAACCGGGCCGTAATTGTCGGCATTCCAGCGCGAGTATTCCGAACTCGGCCAAATGCGGTAGTCGGGGCCATCGTGCATGCGATAATCATTCTCTACCTGAATCACATACGGCAATTTCTTTACTTCTTCCAGCATCGCCTGGGTGAGGTGCATTTGATACACCACCTTGTTTTGCTCTGGGCGACTGATGAGCGAGTAGTCCTCCGGATCCAGGCCTAGTTTCGCCAAGTTCCGTTCGTTGATTTCGTCTTTAGAAGTAACCAGATAGCTCCACTCCATCAGCGGCGGGTTTTTCAAAGGAGTGCCGTTCACGATTACCTGCCGATCTACAATTTCTAGTCGATCGCCCGGAATACCCACACAACGTTTAATGTAATTGGTTTTTAAATCCAACGGATAGTCAGTCCACGATGCGCGGTTCGGATTCATGAAGTTGTTTTCCTCAATCCGCGGTACATTAAACACCACCACATCCTCGCGTTTTACCGAGCTAAAGCCAGGTAGGCGGTATTGCGGCAGTTGAATCCACTCCACGTAACTTGGGATTTCGGTAAACCAGATTTTTTGATGCGTTAACGGTACCTGCAACGGGGTTTTTGGTGTGCGCGTGCCATAGTGAAACTTGCTTACAAAAAGGAAATCGCCCACCAGCAGCGAGTTTTCCATCGAAGGCGTAGGGATGGTGTACGCTTCCATGATCAGCCAGCGGATTAATGTGGCGGCAATTACGGCAAACGCAATGGCGTCTACCCACTCCGTAAACAGCGACTTGGGTTGCACTGGCAACTCACTGAGTTTGCCTTTGTACGTAGTTTCCGGGCGAAATGCCACCACCGGCAGGTAAATCAAACCGGTAAACACGGCCAAGGCCTGATCGGCCACCGTGGTTTTACCGATACAACGCAGCAGATCGAAGATCAACACAAAAAAAGCAAAAACACCCACCACCGGCACGAACAGGTAGAGGAGCCACCACCACTGGCGGCCAACCACTTGCACGATCAAGATGTATTCAGCATAGAACGGCACCAGCGATTTCCACCCCGCAATGCCCGCTTTTTCAAAAATCTTCCAGAGGCCCGCAACAAAAGCAATGCGAAGCAGAACAAAAATGACAATTACGGTGATCATACGTGCTTATGGATAAAGGCGTGCAAAGAAAATCAAAATATTCAAAACTCAGAACCGCAGCACATCGGCCATGGTATAAACACCTTTCTTGCCGGCCAGAAACTCTGCGGCAATTACGGCACCTAGTGCAAAACCGCTGCGCGTGTGTGCCTCATGACTCAGGCGAATGGTATCGATGGGGGAGCTATAGGTAACCACATGGGTGCCGGGCACATCGTTTTCCCGGTGCGAGCGGATTTCCAATTCTTCCGGGTTCTGCGCGGCGGCGTTAACCCACTTTCTTTTACTTGTGTTTTCTTTTAGGATACCCTCCGCCAGCGAGATGGCCGTGCCACTGGGGGCATCTTTCTTTTGGGTGTGATGTGTTTCATCAATCTCCACATGATACTCGGCTCGCGTGGCCATGAGTCGCGCCATGTATTCGTTCACCTTAAAAACGAGATTCACCCCTACACTAAAGTTAGAGGCATAGAGCAGCGAGCCGTTTTCGCGGGTGCAATCGGCCTTTACCTGCTCAAGTTGGTTGTACCAACCGGTGGATCCACACACTACCGGCACGCGGTGCCGAAAGCAAAACTGGATGTTCTCGATGGCGGCATCCGGGTTGGTAAACTCAATGGCCACATCAGTGGCGGCGGGTAGCTGAAAACTATGTTTGTTATCCACATCCAGGATACCTGCAATTTCATGCCCCCGCTGTTGGGCGAGTGCGGCAATTGCTTTTCCCATTTTTCCGTAGCCGATGATGAGTATGCGCATGTTACAATCGAACTTTCAATGAAAGGCCGGCCGTTCGGCCAAAGAAGGCATCTTGTTTAAAGGAGGGCTCGATCCATGCACGGTTTTTCAATTCCGGGTTAAGGTCAAACTCTTTCAGGTGCGCGTCTACATGGGCATCCACCATTTGAAGGATGTACCAAAGACTCGTCAGGATCACAAAAAAGTCTCGCTCGCGCTTGGTGCGATCCACCAGATTTCGCAATTGCTGTTCATTTAATACGCGGCCCTGGGTGGGTAGGGTTACTCCGTTGATTCGATCAAACAGTTGGTTTTTGAAATCCAGATGTTGGCGCTGGTAGTTGCTAATCACAAATATGCCCGCTGCAAAACCGCCCCAGACGAGTGGCGCCTTCCAATACTTCTTGTTATAGATTTGCCCGGCGCCAGGAAACACCGCAGAAAACAACAGCGCTTTACGCGGATCAAAGCGCGAGCCGTAGCTCTTGATGTTCAATTCCTTTTTTGTGCTATCGTTAACCGTACGTAGGGTGTCGGATTGGGCGCACGCAAAAAACGCGATCAACCATCCGCCAACAACCCACACCGCTCTGCCCATGCCTAACCGATTTTAATGATATCCAGAATGCGGTTTAAGTCTTCCACGGAAAAGAACGGAATCTTGATTTCCCCTGTCTTGCCATCGCTATTCACACGCACCTTTGTTCCGAAATGAGATGATAATTGCGTTTGCAAGTTAACGATTTCCCGGTTGGCGGGCGCGGTTTCTTTTACAGCAGCGTCCTTGGGGGATTTCGTGCCGATTTGGCGCGCCAACTCTTCCACTTTCCGTACCGACAAATCCTCTGCGATCATTTTCTGGAAGAGGTACAATTGCTGGTCGGGTTGCTCCATGCTGACAATGGCACGCGCGTGGCCCATTGAAACTTGTTGATCGCGTAAAGCAATCTGGATTTCCGGTGGGAGTTTCAGCAGGCGGAGGTAATTGGTTACGGTAGAGCGGTTCTTGCCCACGCGGTCGCCCAACTCTTCTTGCTTTAGGTTGCATTCAGAAATCAATCGCTGATAACTCAGTGCAATTTCTATGGGATTGAGGTTTTCGCGCTGGATGTTTTCGATCAGCGCCATTTCCAGCATCTGCTGGTCGTTGGCCGTTCGAATGTAAGCGGGTATCGTTTCCAAACCGGCCAGTTTAGAGGCCTGAAACCGGCGCTCGCCGGAAATTAACTGATACTGCTGCGGGGCCAGCCTGCGAACGGTAATGGGCTGGATAATGCCATGCACTTTTATGGACTCGGCTAATTCCTGTAAAGCGGTTGGGTCGAAATGTTGCCGTGGTTGAAACGGATTAACCTCAATCTCGCCCACGGGAATTTCGTTTAGGTTTGGCGTGCCTGCGGCGGTAGCGGCTGCCGAGGCGAGGTGGGCATCCGTTACTTCGGTTTCCAGTTTGTCCTCTTCACTGTCGCTCAGCAAGGCGCTTAGCCCGCGGCCCAACCCTTTTTTCTTCATCATTTTCCTTTACTGGTTTTTGATAGCACTTCGTGTGCCAGATTTAAATAACTGATTGCCCCCTTACTTTCCGCATCGTGCACAATCGCGGGTAACCCAAAACTGGGCGATTCGGATAACTTCACGTTCCGGGGGATGATGGTGTGAAAGGCCATGCTCTTAAAGTGTGTACGCACCTCTTCTACCACTTGGTTGCTGAGTGAGGTGCGCGGATCGTACAGTGTAAGCAGAATGCCTTCAATTTCCAGTTTCGGATTCAGTCGGGTTTGGATGATTTTGATTGTGTTGAGTAGTTTGCCCAACCCTTCTAATGCAAAGTACTCGCACTGAACCGGAATGATTACGGAGTCGGCAGCCGTAAGCGAGTTAATCGTGATCAAACCTAATGACGGGGAGCAATCGATGATGATAAAATCGTAATCGCCTTTTACCTTCTGCAACGCATCGCGCATTTTCTCTTCGCGGTGTTCAATGCTCACCATCTCTACCTCGGCACCCACCAGGTCGATGTGAGACGGCAGCACTTCCAAATGACTGAGGCTGTTTTTTACGATGGCGTCTTTCGGATGAACGCCCTCTACCATGCACTCGTAAATGCTTTTTTTAACATCCTTTGGATTAATGCCAATACCCGAGGTGGAATTGGCTTGTGGGTCGGCATCTACCAACAAACACTTTTTCTCTAACACCGCCAGGCTGGCCGCCAGGTTGATGGCGGTGGTGGTTTTTCCTACTCCTCCCTTTTGGTTGGCAATCGCAATGATCTTACCCATGAAAGCTGCGCTTAATTTTGAAAGCGGATTGCAAATATAGGGCAGGGGGGTACCCGTGGAACGTGCGTGGAACGTTTGTTGAGAAACTGTTTACAACTCTATAAGTGCTTGATCGTGTTTGAGATAGCTTATTACTGAACGGTTCTTAGGGGGAAAGCCATTTGGTTAATTTTTGGAATTCAGCGAGTTACTCAAACGCGGGTTAACCTGTAAAAACGTGCCTTTATTTGCATATCTGCGCGTTGGTCGACTACTCCGGTTGCGCCCAGGTTCCCTTGCCAACGCCCGTTGCATTAAGTGTGTCTTTGGTGTGGCTCTTACTTCATCTTCATTTTTTGGTGATTGAGCTATGTACATATTCAGGTGGCTTTTGCCTGCCTTTTTGTTGATGATCAGCGCGTACGCACACGCGCAATGCAACGCGCTACGCCCGCAGGTAACGATTGATTTCAACACCGATCAGGATTGTGCACCGGTAACGGTTACCCGGTTTGAGATCATCTATTATTTCAACGTAGCGCAAAATCCCAACACCATTCAAATCCGCTACGTCTGGAATGATCCTGCGAATACGGAAACGACCATCGGCATAGGGAACGGACTTGTGGCATCTGCGGGTAACACGGCCTTCACGGCCAATGCCAGTTTCACGTACGTCAATAACAATGGCGAGTGTGCCATTCGGCCCACCACCTACGTGCTGATCAACGGTGTGGTTTGTCCTACGTCAGAACAGCGGCAGTCGGCCTTTTTTTGGGGCACCGATGTGCAGGCCAACGCGCGCGTGGAACTGGCGCCCAACTCGTGGGATGTATGCTTTAACAACCCGGTGGTAAACGCCACGTTTGCCGATGTGTCGGAGTTCAATTGCAACATTAATGTAGAACCCGATAACCCGAACCGCTTTGCGCGCCACGTGCAAATGGTGTACGGCACCAACCATAACCCCGGTGCTACCATTCGTAATCTTTCGTTGGCCGATGGTGGCCCGCAACCCTTAACCACGGCCACGGGTACGCTGGCAAATCCGCAAACGCGCGGCACCGCGGGCTTGCCAATAACGGGCGGGTATTTCGGGCCGATCCAAACAATACCTTTCCCGGCGGATGGGCCGGTGTCCATCAGCTTTCCCATGAGTGCACCCGCTAACGTACTGAATTCAGTAGGCAATCGGTTTGAGATCACGCTGTTTAACTGGAACGTGTGTAATCCTTGGAACGGCAGCATCGCCAACCCCAACTACGAGGATGCAGTGAGCACCACGGCCTACATTACCATCGTGGATGCGCCCACACCGGCATTTCAAACCCGCGACAATACGGGCACGAACACGACCGATTTCTGCATTGGCGAAACGATTTTTTTCAACAACCAAACGCCGGGCGCCAGCGGGCTGAATTTTTCCTGGCAGTTTTTTGATGATGCGGCAGGCACGGTACTCGTGGGCACCAGCACACAACGCAATCCCACATTCAGTTACAGTTCCGGCGGCCAGAAACTTATCCGCGTAACGGCTTCAAATCCCACAGCCCAGGGCAGTTGTCAGGCGCAGACCACCCGGTTGGTCAACATCACTCCGGCATTGGTTGCCCGAATCGAAACGACGGACGTGAACGATGTGCCCATCGTGGCCGAGTTTTGTCAGGAACCTACCGCACCACTCACGGCATTTCCGGTACGCTTCCGCGATGTTTCAACCGGCACAGTTACGCCCAACACCGGTTGGCGCTGGGAGTTTCTTGATCCTGCCGGCACGGTTGTGCGGCGCGAGCCGGCGATGGGTTTTTCCGCCACACCGCTCGGCCCGTTCGATGTACTCTACACTACACCGGGCCGTTACCGAATTCGCTTGTTTGTGCGCGACCAGATTACATTATGCGAAACAACAGCTGAGGCGGAAGTACGCGTGTACGAGAAGCCGCGCCCGTTGTTTACTGCCTCGCGCGTGTGCGCAGGCAACGGTACCGCTTTCGCGGATCAGTCTGCACTCAATGCCATTCTTGGCGAGCAAATTGTACTGCGTGAGTGGGATTTTAATTACGATGGCACGTTTGATAAAGATCCCAGCTTCGACAATCAAATTAATTTTACACGACCGTTCGGCCCGGCAGGCACGTATCCTGTGGCCTTGCGCGTGACTACCAATCAGGCGGGCTGTGCGAATCTGTTTGTGTTGCCCATAACGGTTGATCCAAATCCAATTGCAGCGATAGTGCCGGACCGTACCTCGGGCTGTAGCGTGCTTACCGTAAACTTCACGAACAATTCAACCATTGATCCTGCTTCGGCCATCGTGCGTTTCGATTGGGAGGTAGATGAGGGGCAGGGGTTCGTTATCCGGCAAACACAGCTGCCGGCTGATCCACTTTTTGCAAGTGGCTGGAGCAACGATTTTAGGAACACGCTGGCAACCAACCGGGTTTTTGCCGTACGGCTCAGGGCCACTTCTGCGCAAGGCTGCGTGGCGTTGTCGCCTGTGGTTTCGATTACGGTTTTTCCGGGTACAGCTTCTGGTTTTTTTTCGCCCGGCTATTCCCCCTTTGCTGATAATTGCTCGCCACAGGTGGTCAGTTTTGTGGTCGATAATTCTACTACCACGCTCGCGCCCACCGACTACCGCTGGCGCGTGTCGGACAATACGAGTGTGTTGGCGGATCAAAGCACCGGTACTACACCGTCATTTCAATTCAACTTTGTCAACAACACACAGGCGATCAGAGATTTTCAGGTTCGCCTCACCACCACTTTGCCGTCGGGGTGCTTTGGCGATTCTACCCGATTGATTCGCATCAGCCCGGTGCCACCTTCGGCATTTCGTATCGACACGCTTGTAAACACCTGTGAGTTGCTGCGGTTGCAAGCGGTGGCATTAAACCCCGGTCTGTCTGCCTACACCTGGACGGTGCTTGAAAACGGTGCGCCCGTGCTGAACCAAAGTGGCAGCACAGAAGCAATTACATTTGAACGGGCCCGTTCCGGAACCGCGCGCATCATCACCTTCCAATTACAAACCCGCAACCTGGCCAACTGTGTAAGCGCGGTAACTGTGCAGTCGCTCACGGTGCCTGCGGTAGATAACATCAACTCCAAATTTGCGGCAACGCCCGCCACGCAAACCCTGCCTGAACGTACCGTGCAGGTGGCGGCTACGTTGCCCGGTCCGTGGAGTTATAGTTGGGATTTTGGAGATGGGGTAGTAGTTAACAACACGACCAGCACGCAGCACACGTACAGCACGTTTGGAAACTTCACCATTCGCCTTACCGTGCGCAATGGCGCGTGCAGCACCACCAGCACGAAGACCATTACTATTCTGGCCATTCCTCCGATTGTGGACTTCAGCTTTGGTCCGCCACAGGGCTGTGTACCGTGGCGCGTGAGCTTCACCAATCTCTCGCAGTTTGCTGATCCGGACACGTATGTTTGGCAGTTTGGCGATGGAAAGACTTCTACGTTAATCAATCCTACGCACACGTACACCGAGCCGGGTACCTACACGGTAACGCTTGCGGCCGCCAACCGCACGGGCCAGACGGCTACCGAAATAAAACAGCGCATCATTGTTGTACATCCCTTGCCGGTGGCACGGTTTGATGTGCGGCCAAGGGTAGTAGAGGTACCCGATGGAATTTTATATACCAGCAACCGCAGTTTCAACGCCACGCGCTACGAATGGCATTTTGGCGATGGGCAGCGATCGTTCTTACCCGAGCCCCTTCACCGGTATCAGGCGGAGGGAGTGTACGACATTACGCTCATTGCGTTCAATCAGTTTAAGTGCGCAGACACCGCGCGTATGCCGGGTGCCGTAACGGCCAAAAAAGGCGGTGAGTTATTGGTACCCAACGCATTTTCGCCCAACGTGGCGGGCGCAGCAGGCGATGGATCGCCCGGCAAGAACGATGTTTTTCTGCCGCTGATTCGAGGGGTAAAGGAATTTGAAATGTTGATCTTCAATCGCTGGGGCGAATTGCTTTTTGTGAGTCGCGATACGCAAACCGGGTGGGATGGCTATTACAAAGGCAGGCCCTGCCTGCAAGATGTGTATGTGTATCGCATCACCGCCACCTTTGAGGATGGCGAGCGCGTAGTGCGGGTAGGTGATGTAAATCTGATTCGATGATGGGCGCCGGGCTAAAGAAGTGGTGTAGTGTTGCTGCCTGCTGGTTTGTATTTTCTGCAGCGGCGCAAGATCCGGAATTCTCGCAGTACTATGCGGCGCCGTTGTATTTAAATCCCGGATTTACCGGAACCTCCTTGGAGCATCGGTTTATTGTAAACTACCGTAACCAGTGGCCCAGCATTACACGCGGTTTTGAAACGTATGCGTTTAGTTACGATTACAATTTGCTGAACTACAACAGTGGTGTAGGATTTCTGGCTACGGTGGACAAGGCGGGCAGCGCCAACCTCACCACCGCCAATCTCGGTTTTTTGTATTCGTATCGGCTGCGCCTTACCCGCAAATGGGTGCTTTCATCGGGTTTGCACTTTGGTTACACTTCGCGCAGAATTGATTTCGATCGCTTGCTGTTTGGCGACCAGCTACAGTTTGATGTGGATGGCAATGCACCCACAGACGATCCGATTGTGGGAAGCCTGGGCTCAGCCAATTACTTCGATTTTCGCGCGGGCAGTGTAGCGTTCAATGATAAAATCTGGATCGGTGCTGCATTCAGTCACCTCAACCGCCCGAATCAATCACTGTTAAATGATCAGGCCGTGCTACCGGTGAAGTTCACCGCCCATGGGGGTGTGCGCATACCCTTGAACTACGGCTATCGGCAGGAAAACAAAGCGGTATTAAGTCCCTCGTTCGTCTACAAAAAGCAAGGGCAGTTCAGTCAGTTGGATGTGGGTGCGCATTTTCTGTACGATCCGATCGTATTTGGTCTGTGGTATCGCGGCATCCCCGTAAGGCAAAATGTAAAGGACAATATCAGCCAGGATGCCGTAGTGGTTATTCTGGGTTTTCAGTTCGAGCAGTGGGAGGTAATGTATAGTTATGATTTCACTGTGTCGGAATTAGGGCCTGCCTCCGGCGGCACACACGAAATGGCATTGAAGTATCGGTTTCCACTCGCCTCGCGCATTGCAAAAAAGAAACGGGAGCGATTTATTCCGTGCCCGTCGTTCATTCGGAAAAATACAAACGTGCTGAACTAGTCGGTGCACGTAACCGGGCATCCAGCTGGTTCATTCGGCAAGGCAGTTACCCTGTTTGAGCAGGATTTTTCACGAGCAACCATCTCAAATAGGGATGGTGTGTTTCGCAGGCGGCACGACCGGGAATTGCCGGATTACAGCCCTGCACGTTGAGTTGTCTCACGTTCGTGCGACACGCCGGGTTATTTTTTCAACGGGCAACTAGTATGCGTCTTCGCTTTTCAACTCGAAGGGAGTTACGGCTGAGTCGATGAGGTTGCCGTTTTCGCATTTCAGAACCCGGGCTGGAAATTTGCGAATTAATCCGTAGCTGTGGGTGGCCATAAGAATTGCCGTACCGCTCTTGTTGATTTGCTGAAACAGCTTCAGGATGCCGAACGATACTTCAGGATCAAGGTTGCCGGTAGGTTCATCCGCAATTAAAATCATGGGCTCGTTTAGTAACGCGCGGGCAATTACTACACGCTGCTGCTCGCCGCCAGAGAGTTGGTGCGGCATTTTTTTCTCTACCGCACCCAAGCCCACCTGCATGAGTACTTCAACCAATCGCGACTTCATCCGCGCCTTGTCTTTCCAGCCGGTGGCCTTCAACACAAACATCAGATTTTCGCCCACCGTGCGATCGGCCAGCAGTTGAAAGTCTTGGAAAATGATTCCGATTTTTCTGCGCAAGAGCGGCACATCTTTGCGTTTGATGTTGCGCAGCGAGTAGCCCGCTACTGAAATATCGCCCAAGCGCAGGGGCAGATCAGCATATAGCGTTTTGAGTAATGAGGATTTGCCGGATCCCGTACGGCCCACCAAAAAAACAAACTCACCTTTTTCTAACTGAAATGAAACCGATGACAGTACCGTGGCCTGATCCTGAAAGATCGTAGCTTCATGCACACGTACCACGGGATCGTTCGAAAACATCAGGGTGGGGCGCTCTTAGCCGTTTGCCTTTTTGTGATCGGCCAGGAATTTTTCGAGGCCGGAGTCGGTTAGGGGATGTTTCAACAAGGCCATGATCACCGACAGGGGACAGGTGGCCACATCGGCCCCGATCTCTGCGCATTTAATCAAGTGCATGGTGTGGCGCACAGAGGCGGCAAGAATTTCGGTGCCGTAGCTGTAGTTATCGTAGATCAGCCGGATTTGGGCAATCAGTTCCAATCCATCTTGCGAAATGTCGTCCAGTCGGCCGATGAAAGGCGATACATAGCTAGCGCCCGCTTTGGCCGCGAGTAGCGCCTGGCCGGAGGAGAACACCAGCGTGCAGTTCGTGCGAATTCCTTCGCTAGTAAAGTATTTTATTGCCTTCACGCCGTCTTTGATCATCGGCACTTTCACCACGATCTTGTCATCGATTTTGGCCAGCTCTTTCCCTTCCCGCACAATGCCTTCATAATCAGTAGCGATCACTTCTGCGCTTACGTTGTTGTCCACAATCTGGCAGATGGCCTTGTAATGAGCCATGATTTTTTCTTTACCGGCAATGCCCTCTTTGGCCATGAGCGAGGGGTTGGTGGTTACGCCATCTAAAACACCCAGGTTATAGGCTTCTTTAATTTCATTAAGATTAGCAGTGTCGATAAAGAATTTCATCGCAAAATGGTTTATGTGCAAAAATAGAATAGAAAGAGAAGCCCGGAAAGGTTCGTGGGATTTCTATTTTAACCCGTTGCGAAATGGAATTTCTTCTATCTTTGCCGCCCGGCAAGCTAACACGACCAGCTCCTGCTGAACTCCCCCAGGACCGGAAGGTAGCAAGGGTAGGCGGTTGTAGCGGTGCGATGTTTGGCTTGCCTCTTTTATTTTGCGAGGCCGGCCAGGCAAAGATGAAACTCCAGTGGACTTGCCGCCTCAAACCCTTCGCTGCGTAGCGCAGCATCATCCAATTCCAGATCGCCCTCATTTGCTTCGCTCGCTCCGTCAGCGTACAGAATGATTTCCTGCACGCGTTTGCGAATCGGATCAATCATCAACAGAATTTTCGCTTCGGGCGTCTCTTTTTTGAAGTAGTGATGAACGATATTTGATTTCATTCGTAATTATATTGTATGCCACCGCTTTTTCCCGCGCTTGTTGAGACCGACCGGCTGCTGTTGCAGCGGCTAAGGTACGAAGACGCGGAAGAAATTTTTTACGCCTATGCCAGTAAGCCTGAGGCTACCCGGTTTGTGTCGTGGCCCACGCATCAAACCATTCGCGATACCCGCAATTACCTTCGGTACGCCATTCCTGCCTGGCGCGCGGGCATCGATTACGCGTTTAGTATTCGCGAAAAAAATACCGGGCGATTGATCGGGAGTATTGGCGTATTGGTAAATGAAGGGAAAGCTCAGTTTGGGTATGTCTTTAGTCCTACCGTGTGGGGCCAAGGCTACGCCACCGAAGCATGCCGTGCCGTTTTGCCCATTGTTCGGCAGCTTCCGGGTATTTTTCGGATTGGCACTTTCGTGGATGCGGAGAACATGGCCTCGGCCCGGGTGCTCGAAAAATGTGGATTGGTGGAAGAGGCCCGCTTGCCAAAATGGTTTCGGTTCGTTAACCAGGGCAACGCGGCGCGCGACTGTATCTTATTTCGGTTGCCATGAGTTCGTTTTCTAATTCGCCTGACTTTGACCACGCCGTTTTGCGCAACGAACGCATTCGCAACCAGTTGATGATGGGCAGCCCGGTGTACCAGGTGATTCGCTAAAGCCCTGACCCGCTGTAGTAAATCAGCAGGGTGATGATGAAGCCAACGATGGCCGATACAAACCCGAACATGAAAATGTTGAAAGACCAACGCAGCAGCCGGTATTTTCGTGCCAGCACTTTGCCGTTGTAATAGATGTCTTTGGTGAGGCTGGTGTACAGGTAGTCGCGGTCGTTCATGAGTTGCTTAACGCCCCACTCGTAATCCTCCAACGCCATGCCGTGAAAATTGCCAAAGAACAGCAGGTTCGTTTTTTTCTGCTCGATGTCCTGCCGGGTGAATTTGCCGGTGCTCACCTGTGGGCGGGTGGAGAGCACAGCGAAGATGATGGTAAAGAGACACGCACCCACCAGCAGCAGGGTGGGGATGAGCAGGTGGGGAAACTCTTCAATTTTCCGAAACAGTACCGATACCACCACCGATAGAATGATGGAGTTGATCGAAATCATGATGTTTGCTTTCGTATCGGCCATGCTGCTAAGCGTGATGTGGTTCTCCGATGCGATCCGGAACATGGTTTCAATGCCGCGCTCGGGAATGGATTTGCGGTCCAGTTTCTGGCGCAGTTTGTCTAACTCACCCTCCATCTCGCGCACCTGCTCATCAGCAGCTGAAGTCGCCTCTTTTTTGATGAGCTTTTTTAGTGCCTTAATATTTTTTCTTTTCTGCTCTTCCAGCACGGTCTGGCCGTAGGGTGTGGCAAACTCGTGGGCCTTCAGAAACTGGTAATTGCTTTTGCGCCATTCGTCATCCGAAAACACAAAGTTTTTGGTTACCGAAATCTCTTTTCGCAACAACTCGGCATAGGCCTCCGCTTCTTCGGTAGAGAGATGGTACATATCGGCATCGCACAACACCTTGTCAATCATTGTGCGGGGCACTTGGGGTACGCGGGTAGATTCAATGGCTTGTTTTACCTCCTGAATGCGGGCATCCGGAAATCCCCAACTACGCAATTGTGTTTCGGCCATTTTGCCCGACTCGATTTCGTGCAGGTAATGACCTTTGGCGTAGCCTACGTCATGAAACCAGGCGGCCACCAGCGCAGTTTCGATTTCAGTGTCATTCAAGCCACACGCGCGGGCAATCATTTCGGTGGCCGCAGCCACTTTTGCGGTATGATCGAATGTATGATACGTGATCTCAGGCGGCAGATGGCTAAGGGCTTCCTTGGCAAAGGCCCGCGATTTTTCAATAAACTCGGATGTCATAAATCTTTTAAAGCTATAAAAAACGATGGCATTTCTGAAATGAACGCTATCGCCATTGATTCCGTTTCAATACTGGTTTATCTTTGACCGGGTGCTGCGCTACGTTTTTTTGCTGATGCTTCTCATGGGATGGGTTACGCCTGCGCGTGCACAAACCCAGTTTACGTTGTACCTCATTGGCGACGCAGGTGAACCCACACCCGATCATCTTGGTTATCAGGATGCGTTGCGCGAACAACTGAAAAGTGAACGAAATCCGTTTGCTGTTATTTTTCTGGGCGACAACATTTATCCAAAGGGTTTGCCGGATGCAGACGATCCCAGTCGCATGCGCTACGAAGCCGCCCTTCAGGCGCAGCTTGCCATGGTGCAGGAGTTTGGCCAACCGGTTTTCTTCATCCCCGGTAATCACGACTGGAAAAAAGGGAAACCGGAAGGGTGGACCCGAATTCGCAATCAGCAGCGTTGGTTCGATTCATTGCGCCTGCCACACGTGCAGTTTTTACCCAAGTCGGGTTGCCCTGGCCCGGAAGAAATTATCCTCAACGAAGAAACGGTTTTGGTGATTGTGGATACGCAGTGGTTGTTACATCCGTGGGAAAAGCCCGAAGGCGATGCCAGCCCTTGTGAGGCCAAAACGCTGGCCGATGTGCTGGTGCAGATGGAGGATATTTTTAAACGCCATCGCGGCAAACGCATGATCGTGGCGGGGCATCATCCCATACATACCTATGGCGAGCACGGGGGTGTGTTTACGTGGAAGCACCACCTCTTTCCACTCTCGTATGCGGTAAAAGGCCTTTACTTGCCCTTGCCCGGTGTTGGTTCTATCATGCCGTTGTATCGAAAATGGATCGGCAATATTCAAGATACGCCACATCCGCAGTACCGGCAGTGGGCGCGGGCGTTTGAAGCGCTGTTTCAACAATACCCCGGCACCGTTTACGTGGCCGGGCACGAACATGCGTTACAAAGTATTTTTAAAGATAGTGTGCATTACCTGGTCAGCGGATCGGGATCAAAGTCTACCGTTGTAAAAAAGAAACGTCATGCCAACTTTATTTCGCCCCACCGCGGCTTTGCCCGCCTCGTGCTGTCGAAAGAGCATGCGAGCACTGCTTTTTTTTGGGCTAAGCCAGATGGCGAGCGAACCTCGTTAGCCTATACCCAACCGCTTGTGCCGGTCTCGGGCAAATGGCAAAGACCGGGGCGGCTGTCGCGTCTTGATTCCACCACTGTGCGAAGAAGCGCCAGCCGGCAATACGTTGCCTCACGCGCACACCAACGTTGGCTTGGCAAGAACTACCGCGCTGCCTGGAGCCAACCGATTGATGTGCCCGTGTTTCGGATCAACCAGGAACACGGTGGGTTGCAGGTGGTTCAACGCGGCGGTGGTCAGCAAACAATTTCACTGCGGCTACAAGATGCGGCTGGCCGCGAGTACACCTTGCGCTCAATAGAAAAGTATCCGGAAAAAGCAGTGCCGGAAGCATTTCGAAAAACCTTTGCTCAGGATCTGGTGCAAGATCAAATCTCGGCATCGCATCCGTACGGGGCGTTGGTAGTGCCTTTTCTGGCCGAAGCTGCCGGGGTGTATCACACGAATCCAAAAGTAGTTTGGGTGCCGGATGATCCGGAGTTTGGCCCGTACCAAACACTGGTGGCGAATCAATTGATGCTGTTTGAAGAGCGCCCGGCAGGGGATGGGCGCGAGCTCCCGTTTTTCGGTAATCCGGAAAAAATAGTAAGTACCGATAAAGTGCTGGAGAAGTTAGCGGAGGACAATCGCAACCGCATTGATCAGCCTTTTGTGCTGAAGAGCCGACTATTTGATTTATGGTTGGGCGATTGGGATCGCCATGATGACCAATGGCGATGGGCGCAGCAAGACGACAAAAGCGGAAAACGATATCAGCCCATTCCGCGCGATCGCGATCAGGCATTTTTTGTGAATGAAGGCATCTTACCCCCGTTTTGGGGACGCAAGTGGGCGTTGGCCAAGTTTCAGGGTTTTGATGAAACGCTAAAAGACCCGGCGGGCTTCATGTTTAATGGGCGCTACTTTGATCGATCGTTTTTGAACGGACTTTCGAAAGCGGATTGGATTTCCGCTGCCGCTCAGCTTCAGCTCCAACTTACCGATGAGGTAATTGATGCCGCGCTCAAAAAGTGGCCTCCTGAAATCTATGCGCTGCATGGCGCACGCATCGCGGAAAAGCTAAAAAAACGCAAAGCAGATTTGCCTGCGTATGCGGCACGTTATTACGACTTTCTGGCGCGCGAAGTGGATATTTCAGGGTCGGATAAAAAGGAAGATTTTAAAGTTGCGATTGGAGCAGACGGCAGCGCGCACGTGCAAATGTTTGAGTCGAAGGGCAAAAAAAATGATTTACTTTTTTCGCGCACGTTTCATCCACACGAAACAAAAGAAATCCGACTCTACGGCCTTGGCGGAGACGATGATTTTTTTCTTGAAGGAGCCCGCACTCCGATTCGCTTGCGCGTGATTGGTGGCAAGGGTGAAGATGAAGTGGAAAATGAGGCGCGCGAGCGACCATTCGTTTACGATCGACCAAAAGGCATGAAGCTGAAGGGCGGTGCCCGGTCGCAGCTTCGTACCGACCCGCGCGTGAACGAATACAACCGAAAAGCCTTCACATACGACCGGCTGGCACCTTTGTTATATGGAAACTTCAATGTAGACGATGGCGTTTTTGTGGGCGGTGGTTTCCTTTCTGTTACGCATGGATTTCGCAAAACACCCTTTAAAAGCCGGCACCTTTTTCTCGCCAGCTATGCCGTTAATACATCCAGCTATAATTTTCAATATGATGGGCGTTGGACGCACGTGTTTGGAAAATGGAATCTGGAGGCCGATGCCGATATCAAAGCTCCCAACTTTGTGAACAACTTTTTTGGTTTGGGCAACGAAACGGTTTTTAACCGCACACTTGATGACGACCCAAATCTCGTGGGTGTAGAAAATTCCATTGATTACTACCGGCTTCGGTTTACCGAATACAAATTAGAGGCGCGCCTGGCCCGGCCGCTTGGCAGTTTCGGCATGTTGAAATTCGGCCCCGTGTTTCAGCATGTAGAAATTGAAGATACGCGTGGCCGAAGCCGGTTTATTGCCGATTATGCATCGCAGCTCACATTTCCGGTGTTTGAATCCGGACGCAACTACATGGGGCTTGTGTATGCGTTGTCACTGGATCAGGTGAACCACCCAATATTCACAACGCGCGGCATTCGGTTTCATTACCACGGCAAAACGCAGCAGGGTGTGAATAATTCCGACTTATTCTCCAGCCATCAGGCTACGTTTGCGCTCTACCAGAGTTTCCGGCTGCCGGCACGCGTAACCTTCGCTTGGCGCGTAGGTGCGGGCACTACGCTGGGCGACTTCCCTTTTTTTCAAGCTCAAATTTTGGATGGCAAAACGGAACTGCGCGGATTTCGTAAGACGCGGTTCTATGGCGACAGCGAGCTGTTTTTTAATCATGAAGTGCGTGTGAAATTGGCCAACATTCGCTCGTATGTTTTTCCGGCGGCAGTAGGACTGCTTGCGTTTTACGATGTGGGCAGGGTGTGGTATAAAGATGCCAACGGCAACGATCCGTCCACGCTGCGTGGCCGCTCCGCGTTATGGCACCAAGGCGTAGGTGTTGGTGTGTGGTTTACGCCCTTTGGATTGACGGTACTTTCGTTGGAGGTGGGGCGCAGTAGGGAAAGCGTGCTGGCGTATGTGCGGTTGGGTTATTTGTTTTGAGTACCAGCCAAAACGGATTTCTCTTCGTTAGAGATTGTACACCAGCAGCCAGGCAACCGCGAGCGGTGCCAGCCAACGCACGATAAATTGCCAGAGGCGAAATTGCAGCGTGCTGGTGGTGAGCAGATCATTCCGGATGGCATGCCCCGGCAAGAGCCAGCCCGCCATCACCGCTATTAGAATTCCACCGGCCGGCATCAGCAGATTGGAGCCGAAATAATCAATCACCTCAAAAATGGTTTTGTTCTTCAGGGGTTCCAGAAAACTCAGGGGGTAGAAGGATTTCCAATGGTTAAAGGAAAACACTGTAGCCAGACCAATCAGCCATAGCAAAGCACCCGCCACCCACGTGATGCGTGCCCGTGAAAAAGGAAGCGTCTCCTCCAAATGCGATATAATGGACTCCAACAAAGAGATTGAACTCGTGAGGGCAGCAAAAAACAACAGCAGAAAAAAGAAGGCTCCGATGAATCCGCCACCGGGAATTTCTCCAAACGAGATGGGTAGCGTCATGAAGATCAGACCCGGGCCTTCGGCCGGAGACAAGCCGTACTTGAACACAATCGGAAAAATGGCAAGACCTGCCAGCACCGAGGCCAGGCCATCCGAGAAAGCAATGATGGCGGCCGACTTCAACACATGCGTGCCGGGCGGCATGTAGGCGCCATAGGTGAGCATCACGCCCACACCAATCCCCAATGAAAAGAAAGCCTGCCCGAAAGCTGCCAGAAAAACGGCTGGTGTAATTTTGGAGAAATCCGGTTGAAAGAGGAACCGAAGTGCCGCGCTGAACTCCCCGAATACCATCGCGTAAAGCACAAGGCCCAGCAGAATCACAAACAAAGTCGGCATCATCCATCCAATGGAGCGTTCCAGCCCATCTTGAATGCCCTTCGCGACAATCCACGTGGTGGCAAGTACAAAAATGCCCTGCCCGATCATCATGCGGCCGGGACTTGCCATCAGCTCATTAAAAAAAGTGGTGGCCGTTTCGCGGTTGAGTTGATTGAGAAGCCCGGCCACTGAAGTCGCAGTATAGTCGAGTGTCCAGCCGGCAATCACGCAATAGAAGCTGAGGATCAGAAAAACCGTTACCATCGCCACCCAGCCAAACCATTTCCAGTTTCGGGCGATGCCATCTTTCAGGTGGAGTACCTGCAGGGTGCCCACCATGCTTCGGCCGCCCCGTTTGCCGATCACCATCTCGGCTGCGAGAATGGGAATGCCAAGCAGAGCAAGTACCAACAGGTACACCAGCACAAACGCCCCGCCACCATTTTCACCGGCCAGGTAGGTAAACTTCCAGATGTTGGAAAGCCCAACTGTGCTGCCAATCGAAGCCAGCAGAAACACATAATTCGATGACCAGGTTTTGGTGTTGCTCATCAATCGGTGGCTTGCTGGTTGAGATTGTAGCGCATGATGCGGCCATGGGGTCCGTCTTTGATGCGCTCCAGATCAAACACATCTCCGGCCGGCCCGGTGCGTTGGTTCAACACCTGCGCAATGGCGTGTTGGTCTTGCGCATCAAGTTGAAACGCGAAGACTTTTCGATTTTCATCCAGGTGCTGTGCGCTGCGCGCCCCGACAATGGCCGCGGCCACCATGGGTTTTTCCAGTACGTAGCGCGTAGCGATGTTGGTGATGCTCACACGGTGTTTGTCGGCAATGGACTTCAACACCAGCAGCAATTGCTGAAATAAGTTCCATCCGCCAAATTCATCGATCATCAACTTGTACTTCACCAGCGACCGATTTTCGAAAGGAGGTAGGGGCTCCGGCTGCCCGAGCCAGCGCTCGCTTAAAAATCCACCGGCCACGGTGCCGTAGCAAACCAGGTGAACACGGTTGGCCTGGCAAAACGCAATCAGTTCTTTCTCCGGCCGATGATCCAGCACTGAAAACTGCACTTGCAGCGTAGCGAGGCGTACACCACTTGTAGTCATCGCCTGCACAGCAGCCGTGTTGAAATTCGTGCCGCCCAGGTGCCTGATTTTTCCTGCCTTCTGCAACTCGCTCAGCCAGCGAATCGTGTCCATCCAGCGTGGCATGGCGTAGTTCCACCAACTAAACTGCACCATGTCGAGTTGATCAACGCCCAGCCGCCTGAGCGAACGGTCGATCACACGTTCTACATCCGCTTTGGTCAAGGTAGATAGTGCATCGTAGTCGGGCACGAACTTGGTAAAGATTTCCACAGGAGCACGCTGCCCATGTCGCGCTCGATAGTCTTTCAGGAATTTTCCGATCAGTTCTTCAACACCCGTATAAATATCGGCACAATCGAACGTGGTGATGCCGGCATCAACAAACGCCTGCATATCGGTCAGCGCAGTGCCAGTGTTGCCTTCGCTGTGGCCTTGCGAAAGTTGCCAGCCGCCTTTGATGATCCGTGAAATGGTGAAGCCTTTCTCGACTTCGATTCTGGGTGTACTCATTTTTCAGCCCACGGATTATTTTCAGGAAGCGGCACCACGGTGGTTTCGCTGCGCACGTACTCACGCTTACCGATCCGGCTGATTTTAAAGCGCGCTCCGCAGTGCGGGTCGGGACAGGCGATGATGTGATCGGTGGCCATCCAATCGTAGGCATTCAGCGGCCGTTGTTTGGGGGTGAGCAACGGCAGCAGGGCGGCCAGGGCATACAGCGAAAAGGGTCGCTCGGTTTTAAAATGCAGATTTTCGCCTCTAACTTCAAAGGCGTCGCCCACCTGGTGGCTGCAAACAAACGGCTTGTCGCCTTCAATAACCTCTACTTTCAGATCATAGAGATGGAATCGCGCATCGGTCATAGGGTTCAGTTTTCGGTGGGAAAGTTAGCCGGTAAATTGATAATGGTGCGCTCGGCATTTTTTGCATGACGTTGGACAAAGTTTTCGACCCGATGGAGACATTCGAGGCTGAATTGCCCAAGTATCTGAGGACCTGCACCCAGGGCAATCAGTTGCAGCTCCCGTTCTATGAATTCCTGCTGCAGCGCCTGGCGCTCAGGTTCAAGGGCTTGTCTGCGCACGGCATAATCACGCGTGATCCAATGGTGGAGTCTTTTCGCCCGAAGCCAAAAAAGCGGATTGGGCCTGCTGATCGACCCATTGAATTCGTACAAGGCGGTTGTGGACATGAAAAACGGAATGAACACCGACAAGCAAGGGTGAGGCGTGCCGGTAAACCAAAATGTAGAGGGCTTTTGGGTGCGGATTTCTGCCACCATACTGCCGGTGGTCGAGCTGGGGTTGAGAAAACCGGTGGCATGCATGCACACGCAGGAGGTATTGGCGCGCGAAGGTTTGAATTGGGGGTGGGGCAGATGGTGCATTTGTAACATCTCCATACAATACGCAGGTGTCAGGCTGCCTGCGCGGGTCTCGCAAAACTGCGAAGTACACATCTGCCGTTGGCGGCCCCGGCCCGCCCAGGTAAACAGAAAATCGGAATATGCTTTCGCAAAAGAGAATGATTGCCCGGGCTTCCACCAACCTTTTTCGGCAGCGCGTGCCTGAGCACCGGGGCTGCAGGGCCCTTCATCAATGGTTAGCCGGTTGGAAATACTTCGGATTCCATTGACTTTCTCATACGTCCACTCGCGGTTGGCCGTCTCCAGGACATACGCCTCGCGGTCATCGGAGATCAGAAAACTATTGTGATAGAAGAAGTTCTTGTTCTTGTAGCCTCCACAAGCATCCTGCCCATGCTGCTCCAGCAGTTGGATGATGCAGTCGCGGGCCGAGGAAGCACTCATGCTGCGCTCCAACGCCAGTCTCAGCATGTCCATTCCGGTGAGTCCGCTGTTATCCTTTTTGAATTTCGCTTTGGTAAAGACGGCCTCATTGCCAATCACTACACCAAACTCATTGGCGCCCATTTCGGCACCCCACATGTGAAAGGGTTTGGAGAGAATGACCTCGTAGGTTTCGGCTACCTGGGGTATGTCGATATATGTGCAGCGCACGGTTGAGGATTCCGTCCTTGTTCGGGGTACGTGCAGCAAGGGCTGTGCCTCACCCGGTTCACGGTCCGAGTTTTTCGCAAACAGGGTGTTCCCCTGTTGGGTAAAGGATCCCGGAATGATGACCGTATCGCACATCTTATTGGACCAAACGATCTAAGCGTAAAAAGCCGATCGGCTGTGTTGTCGTTCCCTTTAGCGCGAGATCGCGCAGAATCTCACCGACTACCGAACTGAACTTGAATCCATGACCACTAAATCCGGTTGCCATGACAACTTTCTGATCGGTATTGGGGAGGAAGTCCAACATAAAATGCTCATCAGTGGAGTTGGTATACAGGCACGTTTTGACCGACAGCAGTTGATCGAATCCCTGCGGCATAAATCTCTTGACCGCATTCGTCAGCACATTTACCTCCTGGCTGGTATCAGTTCGGTTCACGTGGTCGGGATCAACCCTAAGCCCGGGGTAGTGGTAAGCCACTTTCAATCCAATAGGCGGACCAAAGTTGGCTGATGGCAGAATGGGAAACCCATAGAAAGCTCCGGGGATACCCTCTTCGGCCACCAACCAACACGGGAACCTGCCGAATTCAAACATCTCCCATTGCTTGGGCTTAAACCAGGCCACTACCTGACGGGTAACGGTCAAATGCTTTTCAACAGAGGGCAAAATTTTCGATGCCCAGGGCCCTGCCGTTACCACCAGCTTATCGCAGCGATACGTTTCCTCCGCGGTAGTTACCTCTACGTGCGTACCCAGGTTTTTCCACCCGGTTACCTGTTGGTGCGATTTGATCGTTGCTCCGTGGCGAATAGCCTGCTCCACGAAGAGCAGGATAGCTCGCTCCGGTGTAACGAACCCGGCATTTGGCTCAAGCAACGTGATGGCGTTGTCAGCTAGCTTGAATTGAGGAAAGTTCTGGTTTCGTTTTGATGTGTCTAATATGTCAAGTCCGATCGAGTGGAGTTGGGCCGAGCGTATCGTGCCGTCAATGAGTTCATGGTGACGAGGCCCGGCATAGAATAAACCGGTTTTGAAGAATACCTGGTGCCCGGTGATCGCTTCCAGTTCCTGCCAGTTTTCATAGGCGCGGTGAAGGAGTGGCACATAATCCGGGTGCTCAAAATACGCCTTACGAATGATGCGCGATTGCCCTGCGTGCGATCCCTGATCATGGGTGATCGAAAACTGTTCGAGCCCGAGCACGTTGGCACCCGCCTGGCTCAGGTAATAGCAGGCAGCGGAACCCATGCTGCCAACTCCAAGAATGATGACGTCAAATTTCTTCATCAGGCTAAAAGCATAAACTCCATATTCCGGCTGTACGGCTGTTGGTCACTGCAAGTCGTTCTCCATTTCGGATCAGGAAGGGTTGCCCGTCCGTGCCCAGATCCCATAACTCTCCGCGCAGAAACACATTAACACCGGTGCTTGCGCCTGAATCTTTCAGACGGCCTGGTAACGCGTAGCGAATCCAGGCTTCCTCTTCGGTGATTTGCCCCACAACCGAAAGATCAACATCGGCAGGCGCTGGCGCCCCATCATACCCATTCCAAAACTTGCGCATGGCGCCCGGCTTGGAGCAGAATGAATTCACGAGCACCACCTCGGACCCTAACTCTTTAAGTTTTGTGTAACTCTCCGGATACCAGGAGTCCGCGCACACCAACGCTGCCGTTCTTCCAATGGGCAGGTCGAATACGGGCAGCTCGCTGATGGGTGAGGCTTTCACAAATGGCAGTTCATCCGATGTGGGAAATGATTTTTTCACCACGGCCGGATAAATCGACCCATCCGCCCCAAAGAAAAAACTGCTGTTGTAAAGCGGTTGACTGAGATCAATTCGAATTTGATCTCCTTCCACCGATGGCCCCGGCAAAAGAATGGAGCCGGCATTGATGGTAACCTGATATTCCTTTGCCAACTGTTTGAATATTCTGGCGTAGCTGCGGGCCATGCGTGTGGCCTTCATCCGAAAAATCGCTGCGGCCAGGCGGTCGTCTTCGGTTTTGCTCCGCACAAACGATTTCAGAAAGTCAACCGGGTTGCTCGAAATCATAATGGCCATGGCATGATTCAGCTTCGCCACGTCCGCAGCCCACTCTTTCTCATTTTCCAACACCAGCCAGGTGCCCAGGTATTCAGGCAACACGACTACCGTTTGTTCACGCAGGTATCCTTTTTGGCGTGCGGCCTCGAAGTACGCCTTCATTTTTTCAGTAAAGTGCCGCTCGGTGAGGTAGTCTGAAGGCACCATGTAAGGTTGAATCGCCACGATGTTGCGCCTGCAGGCGTTGTCGGTCGCTAATTCTTCCTGTACGTCAAGGTGCGAGTCGCTGTTGGTCCATTCGGGACTTCGGCCGGCTGGAATCCACAAGGCCCAGGCCAGCAGAATAAGGGTAGGGATGACAAGATTCCGTAGTTTCATAAGAGTGTTTGAAGTACTTCATGAGCTTCGCGTTCACCGGAGCGAACCGCACCTTCGATGTAGCCATACCAGATATCGGAGGTCTCGGTGCCGGCCCAATGTATTCGGTTGGTGCGGGCTGTCAAAGCGCGACCAAAGTTGGTCCACGCACCGGTAGGGTACAGGCCTGCATAGCAGCCTTGGCTCCAGGGTTCATCCGCCCAACAATGATCAGCATAGTGTTGTGGGCCGGCAGCCTGCGGTCCGAAGTATCGGGTAGTTGTTGCCAGCGCCAGCGATTTACGTTCATTCTCCGGTAAAGCAAAAAAACTGCGCGCCCGATTGGCAATACAGAAAGCCAGCAAAACTCCATATTCACCGCCAGCCGGTGAGGCATCAAAAAATGTTTGAAACGGTTGATGCTCGTCAGCCACCACCTGTCCACTAAAGCCTGTTTCGCGCCAGAAGGGTTTCTCGTAGACGAACATTACTTTCCCAACAATGCCCATCGACACCTTTTGAAGCAGTTGCGTTTTGTTCAGCGGCAACTGGGGTTCGAACCTGATTCGGCTGATCAGGGGCGGTGGAATGGCCATGATCACGCGTTGGGCATCGAACCGAAAATTTTCGCCATGGACTTCAATCTGCTGATTGTTCTGCACGACCCCGGTGACCGGATGATGGAGCCTGAGATTTTCACGGAATGGTTCCGCCATTTTTTCGGCCAGTGTTTGCATGCCGCCTTTTAGCCGGTGCTGTTGGGCTCCGTTTTGTATGCTCAGCAGCGTGTTCAGATTAGTGCCCGACCGGATATAAAACAAAGCGTGCAACAACGACACTTCGTTGAGTTCACAGGCGAACACGGTTTCCAGGCCGGCTCGTACTACTTTGAAACAATCAGACGTTTTACAATGTCTGCGAGCAAAGTCATATAACGTTTGACCATCGAGTTGAGCAGCCTTTGGCATGGCCCAGGGCTGCCGAACGTCTACATTTCGTGCCAGCCGCTCGAGTTTCTTCAAGACCAAGTCAATATTAATGAGCGAGACTACATCCATTCGGGGTATGAGCCCTTTGTAGGTGCGTATTCGCTGGTTGAGGTCGAGAATGTTTTGTCCCTGGTTGTATGTTTCGTACCACTCCACGCCATACTCGCGCGCCAGCGCATACATGCGATCCTGCGTGGGGCCAATCCACATGCCGCCAACATCCAGATACTGGCTCGTATTGAGCCATTGGGTATGAGTACGACCACCAACACGATCTCGGGCCTCCAGCAAGAGAAAAGACCGGCCGGCCTGCCGAAGTATCCGCGCGGCTGCAAGCCCCGAAAACCCGGCACCGATGATAATCGCGTCAAGCATAATTGCGAGCCCAAGATATCCATAACGTCAGGGCCATCAAAGATTTGTTTTGCAGCCTGACTCATTTTGGTATCTTTCAAACCATTAGTTGAGTAAGTGAGCCCTCGTTTTAGGCACTCCCAAATTCATCTTCGTTGAAGCGATGCAGCAGACCTTAGATGCTGAGGTAGGAATTGTTGGCGCGGGTTTCGGTGGCCTGGTGGCAGGCCTGCGACTGCAGAAGAATGGACATTCGTTCATCATCTTTGAGCGATCGGCCCAACTCGGTGGAACCTGGCGCGACAACACCTATCCCGGCTGTGCCTGCGATGTGGCCAGCGATCTCTATTCCCTGGCAGACGAGCCCAATCCTAACTGGACTCAGCGCTACTCGCCCCAACCGGAAATTCTCCACTACATGCTTCATGTGGCAGAGAAACGGGATTTGCTCCGCCACATCCGTTTTAACTGCGACATGGTGGAAGCCCGGTTCCATGATGGCGTGTGGACGTTGACAGACAAGGGTGGAGCAACCACACGGGTTCGCTTTTTGATCCTGGCTACCGGGCCTCTCAACCGACCTCAACTGCCGGAGTTACGGAATGAACATCTCTACCGGGGTGTCTTTTTTCATTCCTCCCAGTGGCGCCACGATGTTGACTTGCGCGACAAAAAAGTTACGGTAATCGGTACGGGTGCCAGCGCAATTCAAATCATTCCTGCGATTGTGGATCAAGTAAAACACCTGACGGTGGTACAACGTACACCGCCCTGGGTATTCTTCCGGCACGATAGACATCAACCCGGCTGGCTCAAAAAACTTCGCGCACAAATTCCAACGCTTCAATGGTTTATCCGGGAGGCCACATTCTGGTATTACGAAAGTGTGGGACGCGGATTTATGGGAAACCGGCTTATTCAAAACATTTTACAAGCCCTTGGGCGCTATCAGCTCCGAAGTCAGATTAAAGATCCCGTACTTCGTCAGAAACTGTCACCAAATTTTCAAGTTGGCTGTAAACGCATTCTTCGATCAGACGACTACTACCCGGTGTTTACCCGCCCGCATGTTTCATTGGTGACCGAGCCGTTTTATCAGTTCTACGAGCGGGGCATCGTCACTACGGGCGGAGCGAAGATCGAAGCCGATGTCACGGTGTTTGCCACCGGTTTCGAAGCGGCCGAAGTCAATCTCTACCTTAAGGTATTTGGTGAAGAGGGTCGAAACCTCATGGATGACTGGAAGAAAAGCAGTCCGGAAGTGCACCGTGGCTGTACCGTTTCCGGCTATCCGAATCTGGCCATCCTGCTTGGACCTAACACCGGGTTGGGCCATAACTCAGTCATTCACATCATGGAGTCGCAAATGAATTACATTACCGACTACCTCGCCAAGCTGGCACGCCTCGGCAATGGCTATCTTGATGTGAAACCCGAAGCACAGCGCAGCTATAATGACCAACTTCAAAAAAAGTTCAGCGGCACGGTGTGGCTCTCCGGGTGCAAGAGCTGGTACCTTAACGCACGCGGGCGCAACACGACTTTATACCCGCGCTCCAACACCTCGTTCAGGCGTATGACCCGCTCGGTGAATTTGTCTGAGTACAACTACCACCCGTCAGCCATATGAGACTTGTCTTCATTCCCGGCCTGGGTGAAAACCCGGACGTTTTTGACCTGGTTGCACCGGCCTTGCCAGGCGAAAAGGTTTTCATCGACAACTGGAAGGAACTGCATGGCCAGCGTAATGCCATGGACTATGCCCGCCACCTGGCCACCAAGTTTCAAATTAATAAGGACGATGTCGTTATCGGTCACTCGATGGGAGGGTGGGTCGCTATTCATTTGAAGCAGCTGACGGGCTGCCGTGCAGTGCAAATCGCCTCGTGGACCAATCAGAAGAAAATCATTCGTCCGTTTCCGCTGCCCGACTGGCTTTCCGTAACGTTGGCCCGCCTTGGCCTGTATTTCTTGCCATCTGTTCGAAATCTGCTGGTGCGGAAGAACTATGAGGGCAAGCCCTCACGGGATTTCTTTATATCGGTCTTCAACCGGCTGATGTCAGCCGATCGCACCAAGGTAGTAGCGCAGCTTCACGTACTGCTAAACCAAACGGCCCTCTCTCCAGAAGCCCAACCCGACTTGCGCATTCATGCGAAAGGAGACCTCCTGATTAGCGTGCCAGATGAACCGTTCATCGAAGTTCTGGGTGATCACTTCACGATTATTACACATCCGGAGAGTGTAAGCGGACCAATTGCAGAGATTTTAGCTGGGTAGCCGCAAATTTCGCCCGAACCTAAGCCGCCTCTTGCTTTTTAGCATAATACTAAATAATTTAGCATTATGAAGACGATAAAGGCCGGGCGGGAGCTTTTCCGGATTTCGGATAGTCCAAATTTTGCAGAAAATGAGGTTTTTCACCTGATTCAGAACTTCCGGGCCAGCTTGGTACGCTCCCTCATAGCAGCCGGCCTGGATACCTATATCGAATTGCGCTTCCGACAGCGTATTGGCCCTCAAATGCTGGCTGATTTGGAGCGAAGCCTGACCGGTTTGGCCCATTCACCCGTGCTGTCGGGCGAGTTTGTGGATGTCGTGAACGCCATCCGCAAGTTTGATTTCTATGCCTTGCCCAGTGAGCCATTCTATCGTCAGATTGACGAGCGACTACGGCAGGGACTAATCCAAACGGAAATCAACTTTCGCACATCATCGAAACGAACGCCACGTCTGTATGCTCTGTCTCGTACAGCCTGACTATCACTTCTTAAAATTTAACGTTGCGTTTTTGTGGCAAAGGCTGAGATGCTGGCTCAACTCCAATCGGACATCCTCCGGCTGCAAGGCTTTAAGCCGGCTGCCAGTGGGTTGGGTGCGCTCGCGCTGGGTGTAATCGATGAAGCCTTTCCTAACCGCACTTTTCCCCTGGCGGCCGTGCACGAACTGTGGGCACCTGCGCCCGAAGCGGTAGCCGCCAGCAGTGGTT
>ERZ1066132.87-NODE-87-length-43262-cov-41.344828_pt1 | contig 43262 bp, 29 predicted proteins | sample MGYA00382779_ERZ1066132 | MGnify/ENA primary metagenome ERZ1066132 (study PRJEB33369, sample SAMEA5778362) | biofilm metagenome | biome: Industrial cooling water; feature: Water cooling tower basin; material: Biofilm | place: United Arab Emirates | collected...
CCAAATAAATTTGGGGCTGAAAGCTTAAGTTAGCTAAAGCTAACTACAATCGGGTTTTAACCCGTTTCAACGGGTTTTAGCTTTCAGCCAGAAATTTATTTCTGTTGGCTCTGGTGCAAGATGTGAGAAGACTCACATCTTGCACCTACCCGATAAACAGCCTCCAAATAAGTTTGGGGCTGAAAGCTTAAGTGAGCTAAAGCTAACTATAATCAAGGTTTTAACCCGTTTCAACGGGTTTTAGCTTTCAGCCAGAAATTTATTTCTAGGCTTGGTGCAAGATGTGAGTCTTGCTAAATTTCCTTTCCTCTTCAAAGAGGGAGGCTAAAAACCCGTTTTTTGTGGTAATTGGTAATTGCCAGTTATCAATAGTGTAGGGGCGGGTTTTACCAACCATCTATGTCATCAACGACAGTTAATTAAACCCGCCCCCCATCAGCGATCGTTTTCTTTAGCTTGCCCAGGTTCGCTCGGGAGGAAAATTCTACCAAATGTACAGTCAAACTAGCGACACACAAATCACCTTTTACTATCTCGACGGTCATACGGAATCGTTTAGTATTTCTAACCCAGAGGAAACCGCCGAAACTCAGCAGGAATTGCGGCAAGAATTACGCCGCCTGTTCGACAATCCTTGGTGGGTTTTCCACTTGGCAGATCAAACAATTTGCGTCAATACTGCCAATGTTATCAAAGTGGAAATCAAGCCTGCGATTCCTTACCTGCAAGGGGATAATGTTTTTTCTAATGCAGAACGAGTAACTGCATTGGCTCAATCATCGCGCCGTTCTGCAAGTTAGGAAAATAGTTGTTAAACTAAACCAAAAATTAGCAACTAATCGCCCATGCAACCAGCCGTTAGCCTAATTCGCGCCAACTCTTACGAGATTGAGTTATTGCGGTCATCGCTTTTAACTTTACTGGAACCTTTGGGAGGAATAGGAGCGATCGCTAAAAAGGGCGATCGCGTCCTGCTTAAACCCAATTTACTCACAGGTGCGCGTCCCGGTAAAGAATGTACCACCCGCCCAGAAATCGTTTACTGCGTCGCCAAAATGCTACAAGAAATCGGCGCTAAACCGTTTATGGGGGATGGCCCCGCTTTTGGTAGCGCCCGGGGCGTCGCCGAAGCCAACGGCTATAAACCGATTCTGGAAGCACTGAATTTACCCGTGGTCGAATTCCACGGCAGTCGCTACCAAACTGTCAGCGAGGAATTTAACCACTTGCTACTGAGTAAAGAAGCGATGGAAGCGGATGTGGTAATTAACTTACCCAAGGTGAAATCCCACGTCCAGCTAACTCTGACAATGGGGACAAAAAATTTGTTTGGTTGCGTCCCCGGTAAGATGAAAGCTTGGTGGCACATGGAAGCAGGCAAGGATAGCGCCCGTTTCGGTCAAATGCTGGTAGAAACCGCCAGGGCGATTAACCCAGATCTAACCATCCTCGATGGCATTATCGGTCACGAAGGTAACGGCCCCAGCGGCGGCGAACCTCGCCCCTTGGGGATTTTGGGCGCATCTACGGATGTATTTGCCTTAGATCGAGCCATAGTAGAAATTTTGCATGTAGATCCCCTCATTGTGCCTACCGTCGCCGCGTCGATGCGATTGGGGCTGTGTTCGGATCTAGCAGCGATTGACTTTCCTCACCTGCGACCGGAAGATCTAAAAGTGCTGGATTGGAAACTGCCAGAAAAGCTGGTACCGATTGATTTTGGCTTGCCCCGCGTTGTCCAGTCTACCTTTAGGCATCTCTATATCCGATTTATTAAAGAACCCTTGAGTGCCTACTCTGCCAGGTAGGTAAACTCAGATCTTGCACCTTGGCTAAACCTTAGTTTTTTGCAAATAGCTCAGCTTGAAAGCCTAAATTTTTGGTCAAGAAACCCGGTTTTTTCAGGCTTGTTGATAATGGTGCCAGATCTGAGGACATGAATAACGACTAAAGTCGCGGCTACACAAACTAAGACCGCCTGCGCGGTCTGTAAGAATAAGGGGGTGGTTAATCTGGTTTGCTGTAAATAGCCCATAACGCCTGGTTATTTGACAACTCCCCGAACTTCAGGACGGGGATTCTTGGATCGTCGGGAGTCCAACGACTTTACCCTCACCAAAATTCACTGCGATGTGCCCCACCGCTGTATGAGAGAAAATCCTTACGTTCCCCAGGAAGGAGAAATTTCTCAGGAGATTACGCCCCTTGCGAGACAGGTTCCGCAGCAACAATGGCGCGAGCCTCTGCCTGTGTTGCGATTAGTGCAATCGTATCCTCAAGCCGTGCTAGAAGCACGGGGCTTGTATCCCATTTCTTTGGTCAACTGTCGAAAGACAGCTTTTTAGGCTGTCTTTCCTCTATCTTTAGGTATATTTGGTTGAAAGTGTTGTTATGAGTACAGCCGTATCTAAACGAATAGCTAAAATGGATTGATAGTCGGGAGTATATTACTCTCGCCTTTTCGGTTAGGAAAGCATCTACTATTTGGTATGGAATCAACTGAATCGTCTGCTCAATCGTCAGACAACCCTCCCCAGGGACTCGCAGACCTTCTAGGGACTGCGATCGCACTGCTAACTCTGACAATACCGCTGTATGCGATCGCTCGCTACTCTTCAAACAGCGTTGAGGTTATGCAACAAATCACATATCCCCTACCAGAAGCACGAGAATGATATGAACCCAGACTAGGTAGGCAAACAAGTGAAAGTCTGCCGGTGAGATTGTAACAGAAATTTAAGGCAATATTATCCTTTTGTACGGGAAAACCTGATTTTCAGCGATTCCCGATCTCACCCGCTTACCCGCTCCAACAGCCGAGCGGTAAAATTCTTCTGAGTTTGCACCCATTCCTCTAGAATGCTACACGGGGGTTGTCGAGATTAGCCGTTTGGTTAGGCTCGTCAATTCCATATCTGCCGTTAGCTTAGGAGTTCCATTGTGGACTTATCGCGCATTCCGCCCCAACCAAAACCCGGTTTGATTAACGTTTTAGTCGAAATTACCGCCGGGAGTAAGAACAAGTACGAATTTGATAAAGACTTGCAAGCGTTTGCTTTAGACCGCGTACTCTATTCCTCGGTACAATATCCCTATGACTATGGGTTCGTACCCAACACCCTCGCCGACGATGGCGATCCCCTAGACGGGATGGTAATGATGGATCAGCCTACGTTTCCAGGATGCGTGATTGCAGCGCGGCCTATCGGCATGTTAGAGATGATCGATGGAGGCGATCGCGATGAGAAAATTCTCTGCGTACCTGATAAAGACCCGCGCTACGCTAATATCAAATCCCTCTCGGATTTGCCAGCCCACCGCTTGGACGAGCTTGCAGAATTTTTCAAGACGTATAAAAATCTAGAAAAGAAAGCGGTGGAAATTCTGGGTTGGCAAGATGTGGATAAGGTGATGCCCCTAGTTGAACAGTGCATCAAAGCCTGTAGCGAAAAAGGCTGAAATTCAAATTCAGCAACCACCTAAACGCCCAGGCTCTATTTCAGATTGCAGATTTCAGATAGCAAATCTGCAATCATAAAAAAAATAATTTTAAATCTAAAATCTGCAATTCTTCAATCTGAAATCATCAATCTGAAATCTGAAATTAATTATGCAACGAACGCTTCTTGCAGCTAAAATACACAGATGCACGCTCACGGCATCAAATCTTAATTACATGGGCAGTATCAGCATCGATGAAACGCTTTTGGATGCTGTCGGAATTTTACCTTACGAGCAGGTACAAGTTGTTAACGTCGCTAACGGTGAGCGTTTTATTACCTACGCGATAGTCGCCCCAGCAAACTCAGGCGAAATCCAACTCAACGGCGCCGCCGCTAGACTGGGAATTGCAGGCGATCGCTTAATTATTATGACCTACGCACAGTTTACAGAGGAAGAACTGAAAAACTATTATCCCAAAGTCGCGATCGTGGATGAGAATAACCGCATTTTAGAAGTGCGTCGCTATAACGATGAATTGTTTCAACATTCTATCGTAATTTGATTCAATTTGTCACCAATGTACGGGCGGGTTTTACAGATAAATTATGTCAAAGAAACCGCGTTTCTCATCTCGATCAAGGGCGGATTGATGAATCCAATTCGCTATCAATCAAAGGTGTCTGGTGAAACCCGCCCCTACAATGCCATTAACCATACAAGTCCAATGCAAACGGACACAATATCAACTATCAACTATCAACTATCAACTATCAACTATCAACTATCAACTAATAACCTGGCTTGGCGGAGAATAAAAGATAAAACGGTTTCTTCTCTGGAAATAATATCGGCGGTGACAGCCATTCCTGGTTGAATGGGATACTCGATATTGCTGCGAGTCAAAAAAGTTTTTTCTGGTTGAAGGGTGACTTCGTAGTAGGGGGAATTATGATTGGGATTGGAGATCGCATCGGGAGCGATCGCGCTCACCTTTGCCGGTAAAGTGCCGTAATCGGGATAGGGATAAGCGGATATTTGCAATTGGGCTGTTTGCCCTAATTTAATTTTACCAATATCTTGAGCTTTTATGCGAGCTTTGACCACAATTGCGGCATTATTAGGAGCAATTTGGGCAATTGCATCTCCCAGTCGCACGGTTTGACCTGAATTTCGCAAGTTTAATTGTAAAATAGTGCCATCGACGGGAGAACGTAGGGTAGTTTTTTGCAAGTCTTTTTCGATTTGTTCTAGTTCGCGGGTATCGGTTAAGATTTGATTTTGCAGTTGTAAGCGACGCTGGATTAAAGCTTGTTGTTCTTTAGTTAAAATGGCTGATGTAGCGTCGCCTTTGGCTTGTTCTTGGGCGATGCGATCGCGGGCGATCGTAATTGGTGCGATGCTGGGATTTAATGCTGCTTTTTCCCCTTGAAATTTAGCTAAAGCAGCTGCAACTGTTTGTTTTTGTCGTTCAACGGTTTGCGCTTGTGCGAGGACGGCTTTTTTTTGCGCTTCGACGGCGGCTTTTTGTCCTAAAACTGCTTGTTCTTGTTGCTGTACTTCTAATTCTGTCTCCTGCAATTGTTGCAAGGAAATCGAACCGGATGCGGCTAAAGGTTTATAGCGATCGCGTTTGGTTTGCGCGGCTTTTAAGTTGGCTTCTGCTGCTTTTAAATTGGCTTTAATTGTTTCTAGATTAGCTTTTACCTGCCAATATTCTTGTTCGGCTTTTTGCACTTCGGCTTCGGCTATTTTTATATTAGCTTCTGCTTGTTGAACTGAGGTTTGGGTGGTAATTTGTCGCTGTTGAAAATCCCGTTGATTTCGGCTTAATTCTGCCGTAGCCGCATTAATTGCAAGTTCCGTTGCGCGGGTTTCGGCGGTGATTTGAGTGGCGATAGAATTGATTTGAGCGGCTATTTGATTGATTTGCAGTTGGTTTTGCTGAATATTGCCTTGAAGTTGGCTTTTTTTGGTTTGGAGGGAAGAGTTATCTATGAATGCGATCGCATCCCCTTGTTTAACTGCGGTATTCTCTTTTACGGGGATACTTTTAACCATACCTTCGGCGATTGCTTGGACAAGTCGCACTTCTCCAGAAGGACGGATGGAGGCATCGGCTCTCACGGTAACATTGTACCGGGTATGGTGTGCGATCGCCAAAGCCGCCCCACAAGTTCCAATTAAAAATAATCCTCCCAAACTCGTCCACCGACTCACCGATGGCAAAAATTCATCGCTGCTAACTAAAGGTAGATATTCTGGATTCGACTTCCCCAGCATAAGCGGATATCAAAAAACAACTTTTATCCCCACCGAAGGGCCATAATAAAGACTACTTCCATCGAAATCGATGCTACCCAATTTACCCGTTGAGGCAAAATCATCGAGTTGTCTGGGTGCCAAAGCAACGCCGCTGACATACATCACATTAAACCCAGCGGTTAAGCTAACATTTCGACTCACGCGCCAGTCAGCAGATATAGTTCCTTCTAACACTGGCGCGACAGTCCATCGAGTTTCCCCATCCTCAATTCTGTCGAGTAGATTTCCCGTCTCAAAATCAAAGGCGCTGATGCTACTGTTTTGTTCCCCATGATTGCCAAATACCCCCGCTTTGCCGCGCAAACCTATACTAAAATTGCGACTGAGGTCAACATCGATATTAGCGCCTATTTGAATCCCAAATAAGTTATTTTTCGTTTCAACTTTGTATTCTCCTCTAGCAACAGAAAGCAATCCCTGTGGCGGAAACGCCGCCGCGCCTCCTGTATTTAAGCTAAACTCTTCTGGCGCACCCATGTAACGCAATCCTACTATTAAAGAAGGTCTAAAGCTTGTAGTCGAACCGAGAGCGCGCTGATAGTTTAACTCAAAGTTGTACAAATTTGATTCGTAATTAATCCGGTTTTCGTAGCTGGAAATAAACGACCTGGTAATATCAAAATTACCATTCCCTCGTCCCACAGGTGGCGGCTGATCTAAAACGTTTATTCGCTCTCCAAACGACTCAAACGGTTCAAAAATTGGCGTATCGTCTAGATCTGCTTGCACGATAATCGGATTGGGGAATCCGGGTGCAGGTGCGGTAAGTCTGGCGGAACTTTCAAAGTTTTGCAATCCAAAAAATGAAAAGTTTAAACTATTCTTGGGATTGAAACTGTAGCCAAGGGTTACCCTCGTTCCTAGTTCGTAGTTAAAGTCTAAATTGTCCGTTCCTAAAGTTTCCCCAGTTTCAGCAGTATCGACATCATAAAATTCTGAAGTTATGATTCCTCCGGGAATATTGCGAGTCAGAAATAAAGCTTCTGCTGAGATTGACCAAGGGTTAAACCTGGCTGAATTTGAACTAGATTGAGTTTGCGCTATTTCTTCAACTGGGATAATATAATTTCGGTCAATTGCTCGATCGAGAATACCTCCGTTTAACAAATCATTCGCATTTTGGGAAGTTTGAGATTCCAGAAACTCTTCTTTAGTTTGCGGTTGATTTGGATTGGCTAAAACTGGGTTGATAATGAGTAAAGCTACCCCAGCAATAACTGTCTGAAGCCCTAGAAAACTTAATTTCACGGTTGATGCACTCATTCGCTCGCTCTTCACACACAAGGGCTTATTGTAAACTCTCTGACTCGATTTTGTCTTTGACAAGCTGTCAAAGACAAAAAGGTTTTTTTGTTGTATATTATCTAAGTTCACAGCCAAAGTAAGATATATTGATTGAGCTGCATTCTGCTTGGTTTTTGCAGAATGCGGTATGATATTTTACAGCTTAATTGAGTAATAAAATAATCATAAAGATACTTGACTCGCTGATTTATAAGCAGTAGATTTAAATCTTGTAAAAGCGGAGAGTAAGCCAAATGAAGAAACAAGAAAACAAAGCACCTCTGTTCGTAGAAATGACAGCGAAAGAAGCTGCTTCGTTAAACGGTGGATGTAAACCCGGTGGCAAATCTATGTGCCTCAATTCTCGCCAAAAAACAAGTTGGTTGGGACTCGCATCCAAATAGTCGTTAAGTTGAAAGATTGAGTTAAGTAAAATAGGCATCTGTTTTTTACAGATGCCTTGTTTGGTATATAAAAAAGCGATGATTTATCCATGCGTGCTTCAGCAAAATGAAGAAGATTGCGGTGCAGCTTGCATCGCTTCGATTGCTAAGAAATATCGCCGTAATTTGGGGATAAATCGGATTCGGGAAGCGGTAGGTACGGGAAGATTAGGAACGACTTTATTGGGATTACAACAAGGTGCAGAATCCCTTGGTTTTAATGCCCGTGCGGTGCGAGCATCGCCGGAAATTTTAGATAGAATAGATGAAGCACCAATGCCTGCAATTATCCATTGGAAAGGCAATCATTGGGTTGTGTTGTATGGTAAGCGCGGGTGGAAATATGCAGTTGCAGATCCAGCGGTAGGGATTCGCTATCTTTCCAAAAAAGAATTAGCCCAAGCTTGGACAGATTGGGCGATGCTTTTATTAGAGCCAGATCCAGTAGAATTCGCATTACAAAATGACGAAAAAGTCAAGGGATTCGGGCAATTTTTGCGGCGAGTTTTGCCCTATGGGGGGATTTTAGGCGAAGCGGTATTAATTAATCTGTTTGTCGGGTTACTTTCTTTAACTACACCGTTTCTGATTCAAATTCTCACCGATCAAGTGCTGGTGCGGGGGGATACAAAACTGCTGACGGGGGTAGGGATAGCGATCGCATTCGCCAATGTCATCAGCAGTAGTCTAGGATTAATCCAATCGAACCTCGTAGCGCATTTTGCCCAGCGGTTAGAATTAAGTTTAGTTTTAGAATTTGGTAGGGCAATTCTGCGCTTACCCCTGACTTATTACGAGTCTCGCCGCAGCGGCGAAGTGCTTAGCCGCTTGCGGGATATCCAAGAAGTTAATCAACTAACTGCTCAAGTTGTTATTAGTTTACCCAGCCAGTTTTTTGTGGCGCTGGTTTCTTTCGGGTTAATGGTGTTTTATAGCATAAAGCTGGCTATATTTTCCGGATGCTTAGCCTTTTTGATGGTTGCGATCGCTTTACTATTTTACCCCACATTACAGCAGAGAATTAGGAAAGTATTGGTTTTAGAAGCAGAGAATCAAGGAGTTTTAGTCGAAACATTCAAAGGCGCGATCGCTCTCAAAACCATTGGTGCAGAAAGGCACTTTTGGTCAGAATTTCAAAGCCGATTTGGGCAACTAGCAAATCAAACATTCCGAACGATTCAAATTGCGATCGTCAACAAAACCACCTCAGAAATGATATCGGGAGTGGGAGCGATCGCTTTATTATGGATCGGCAGCTACTTAACCATAAATAAAGAAATCACCATCGGACAATTGCTCGCATTTAACGCCATGAACGGCAACTTTATTGCCTTCATTAATACCGCGATTGGATTCATCGATGAATTCAGCCGCGTCAGTACAGCCACCGAAAGATTAACCGAAGTGATTGAAGCAACGCCAGAGAATTTAGGCGAGGTGAAAAGAAGCTTTGTTACGCTTCCAGATGACGCGGATATTGTATGCGATCGCATCAACTTTCACTATCCCGGAAGAACCGATCTGATAGAAAACTTTTCCGTCAAAATTCCCGGCGGCACAGTTATCGCCGTCATCGGTAAATCTGGCTGCGGTAAAAGCACATTGGCGAAACTTTTAACAGGTTTATATCTACCCCAATCTGGTAACATTCGCATCGGTGCATACAACCTGCAAGACATTTCCTTAGAATGCTTGCGCCAACAAGTAGTATTAGTTCCTCAAGACGCACACTTCTGGAGTCGCACCATTATAGAAAACTTTCGTTTAGCATCTCCTCAAATAGGCTTAGAACAGATTGTCCAAGCTTGCCAAATAGTTGGTGCCGATGAATTTATCAGTCAACTACCCGAGAAATACCACACAGTTTTAGGAGAATTTGGTGCCAATCTTTCCGGCGGACAAAAACAAAGATTAACCATAGCCAGAGCAATTCTAAACAACCCACCCATACTAATATTAGATGAATCCACCGCCGGACTCGATCCAGTAAGCGAAGCGCACATTTTAACCCAATTGCTAACTTACCGCCAAGGCAAAACAACCATTTTAATCAGCCATCGTTCCAGTGCCATTCATCGAGCCGATTGGATAATCTATTTAGAACAAGGTCAACTACAATCGCAAGGTTATTTAGCAGAAATGCGAACGCTACCAGGCGAACATCTAAACTTTATTAGCGATTAAATGGTGCGTTACACTGCGTTAACGCACCCTACTTTCTCTTAAAGTCCGCGTAGGCGGACTTCGTTTGTATAGCCGCGAATTTATTCTTTATTAGCGATTAAATGGTGCGTTACACTGCGTTAACGCACCCTACTTTCTCTTAAAGTCCGCGTAGGCGGACTTCGTTTGTATAGCCGCGAATTTATTCGTTAAGGCTGACGATCAACCATGAAAAGGCACAGCAAACAAAGGGACAAACGCCAACAACAACCAACTCCAATCCCACCAATTTAAACCAGGGGAAGACTCAGGAGTCAACAGCGCTTCAATCCTCTCTTCTAAACGATTTTGCCCCACAGATTGGCTAAAGGCAGCACAGAAATCTTCTACCATTTGTACCCGAAAGCTGGCAACAAACAATAAAGATTCAGCTAACAGCAGCGGATCGACGCGATTAGCAGCCCAACGATCTGCACGCAGTTCTCGCAAAGCTAATAATTCCTCCCATAACGCCTCTGTATTTGGCAACCAAGAAGTGAAAGAACGCAACCAACCCAGCCAGAAAAACCAAAACGTATCCCGGTAATAATAATGCCCTTGTTCGTGGGCTAATACTGCCTCCAAATGCTCTAAATCCAGTTTTTGTAATAACCCTTGACTGACAACTAATTCAGGCTGCCAAAAACCAATTTGAGCCGAAAATAAAGCGGATGTATTCAAAATGCGGGCAGGTTTATTGCCGATATTAGTCTGAGTTGAAACGCGAATTTGTTGCATACCACTATATCCCCGAAACGCCAGTTGCAGACATTTTACTAGCGCCCATCCCCCAAAAGCCAAAGCTAAGAAATAGCTAAACCATCCATTATCTAAATCTGCCATATATCCATTTGGTCCCATGCAGATAATTGACGCCGCTGTGATTATCAACAGCAGCGGGGGAAGCGCAAAACATAATAGGGCGCATTGCCAGCGTTTTGCCCAGTTTTGTGCTGAATTAGACCAATGTAGTCGCAGATACCAGGCTAACAGAAGTGCTGCCAGGATGATGATTAGGTGCATTATTGTTGTTCCTCCCTTGCTTTACGCACAGCCATTATACGCAGTGCGATCGCTTCTAATTGTTCGCAGCTTGCCGAGTCTAGGCTATCCGCAAACGCTGCCACAATATCAGGGTTAGCAGATGCCAGAAATTGCTGCAACTGTTGGTAAGCCTTTAACGCCTCCGCCTGTTGACGGGAAATTAAAGGTTGCCAAGCAAACGATCGCTTAGTTTTATCGCACGCCAGCCAACCTTTTTCGCTCAAGCGACGCAGTACAGTTGTCACAGAAGAATATGTTAATTCCCGATCTGGATCGGTCATGATGCGTTCGTGTACGTCTTTAGTTGTTGCCGTTCCCAGTTCCCAAACAATGTGCAAAATCTCCGCTTCCAATGGCCCTAATGAAAGCTGTTTGGGACGGTAATTGGGCAGAGGTGTCATACCAGTTACGCCTCTCTTACAAGGTTTTGTCGCTCAGATTATAGTTGAATTTTTCTGCCCAATCTGTTGATAATACGCTTAGCTTAAAGTTTGACAACCTGTCAAACTTTAAGCTGATAAATTTTTACGTTCATTAACGTTTTAATTCTCATTACCAATTACCAATTACGCATTACCCTTTTTCAAATCCTGGGGCGTGTTGCAATTAAATAACATGTTACTTAACCGCTCATCTAATAAAATAGGATCTACGGGTATTTGATCTAACCAAGTTTGAAACGATCGCCCGCCTTGTTGAATAAATTTTTCTAATTCTGGTAAAGCTTCACGGCGGTAAAACCCACAAGTAGGTTGCCAAAAATTTTCCTGCTGGGGTACCGTAGCTAAAATAGAATCAGGTATATTATTTAACCGAGCCGCCCAATCTCTAATAATTTCTACTTGCAATAAAGGCAGATCGCAGGCTAAAAGTAAAATCCACTCAGTAGGAAGTTCAGCCAATGCCTGAGCTAAGGCGACTAACGGCCCTTGTCCTGGATTTGATTCTACCAGAAATTGATCATTAAAATCGGTCACAATCTCTTGATATCGTTCGGGCCAAGGGGTGAGAATGTAAACTTGCTGGCAGCATTGGGATGCAACTTGGCAAACTCTTTGAAGTAAAGGAATACCATCCCAAGCAATGAGGGCTTTATCTTGCCCCATGCGAGAACTTTTACCGCCAGCAAGGATAACAGCCGAGAGAAATTGTTTTGAGCTTTGAGATTCTAGTTGATATGGGTTCAAATTTCTTCTCCTACCTCAGATGTAGCTAAATTTTTTTCCATCGCATGACGCCCTAGCAAGCCTAACATTCCGAATCCAATTCCTATGGTCATAATGCTCAACTCGACGCTACCAAAAACTACTATATTGGGTAGGGTAAGAGTTAAAATCAGCACGGCTACGGCGGCAAATCCGCTCATAATTAAAGACAGCTTCACGCTCGATTCGCAGAATTTATAAAGCCCTTTTTCAGCCAGAAGGTAGACGATAAAGGGAAGGAAGACTGAGGCAACATAGACGGCATAAAAAGACACAATCAAATTGACGATTGAGCCACCCTTTAAGGCAACTCCTAGACCCAAAAGTGCGTTTACTCCAGCTACCAGCGGCCTATTATAGTTGGAAACTGGAAGAATATCAAAGTCCAAAATAGTCTTGGTTTGGATTCGCAATATACTACTGCCGACACCCAATGCTGGAACGACTAAAGAAATTATCAGGAAAATACCCAATGGTTGGTGATTTCCGCCGCCAATCCAGGACAAGATAAATGGGATTGTTTCTTTACCATCGATACCATTAGGCAAAATACCCGCTTCTTTAGCTGCTACCACTACTGCTGAGGGCAACAAAGCCAGCAAAACCAGTAAAATTCCCCCCAAGAAACAGCCTTTATAAAGACTCTCTACATCCTTTGCTTGCACAATAAATTGCTGCTGCTTCATGTCTATCAGTACCAGCAGAATTGTCGATAAGGAAATCCCGATTAAGCTGGAGGGATTTACTTGTTCTAGTGAAGGGATAAACTCGAGGGGCGATCGCAAATAATAAGGTAACCCATGCAACACCCACAAGCCGTAAAGCAAAGCCAGGATATTGAATCCTAGCAATGCCTGAAATACCCAGCTAGCTTTCTCCACTGGCAGCAAGGAAATTACCATCAACAATACGGTCAAACCTACCATGCTAGGCAAGATTGGTAAACCTAATACCTTGAGAATAAAAGCACCAGCAATAATCTGGACAGCTTCGATGCCAATCAAGGATGACCAGGATATCAACCCGACTAGGATTTTAACTTGTTTGCCGTAACGGTTTCCCAGCAATGTCCAGATTTGCTCTACCTTATTCCAGTAAAACTTCGCCAGTGCCAAAACAGCTATTGTGCCCAAACCAACGGAGACGGCGTAGAGGCTACCAGCAGCGCCCAAAGTAAATGCTTTTTCAGCAGTTCCTAGTAAAAATCCCAAGCCATAATGCCCAGATACCAGTAAGACAGCGAGGGAGAAGGCGTTAAGTTTACGATTGTCAGATATATTCACGTGCGATTCAAAACTTGGCTACACTTATATGAACTTCAATGATTTAACTAAAACAGGATTTACGCAAAGATTCTAAATGTAGGGTGCGTTAGCTCACATCTTGCACCTTGGCTAAACCTTAGTTTCTTGCAAATAGCTCAGCTTCAAAGCCTAAATTTTTCGTCAAGAAACAAGGGTTTGAAGGCTGGTTGATAGTGGTGCAAGATCTGAGTTAGCGCAGCGTAACGCACCGTCAGCAGTATATTAGCGATCGCTCAATAACTCATCACTGTTTGATGCGATCCTACAGCATCGCGAATTTCCTGGAGTTTTTTAGCTGCATGTCCGCTAGTTAGCAGGGTTTTCGCTTCAGCAATACCCGCATTCATATCGGAAGTGACGCCGCAATGCCACAGATAAAATCCGCCATTCCAAAGCGCAGATTGCATCATTTCTGAAGGTTCGCCTTGCAATACCGATTGGATTTGTTTGACCAAATTTTCTGCCGGTTCCAAGGGAGGATTGATGTTACTAAAACCGTAGTCGCCGTGGGCTAATAATAAGCGTTCAAACTCCGCATCGGGTTTAACAATACCGATAATCGCAGTGCGATCGCGCGGTAAATCGCAACTTCCTTCCAATCCCTTGATGCTGGTTAAATACCTGGGATTTCCCCGCAAGGCGATCGCATTTTGGAACATATTTTCTGTCGGCGGATGCACGTACCCAGAAATCAACCGCGCATCCCCAGCATAAGGACACCAAATTAACTCCATCGTGGCGAAAGGCGGACGCTTACCAATTTCATCGCGATAGGTAAATATACTTTGCGCTTGGGGGAAATGCCGAGGTAAATAAACAAATCCCAATCCAGTGGTTTCAAATACCGACTGGGCTTGATCTAAGGAATTTTTAGTCAAATCTACGCCCAAACCTTGCCAGATTTCCGCCAAGGGGACGCCGTATTTAGTCGGTAAGCGATCGCCTCCATGCAAGATGACTGGAACTCCCGCTGCGGTTAAAATTAATGCAGTTAGGGGACTGATGGGTGCAGTGCGCGATCGCCCGTCGTAAGGAATGCCCAAAACTGTTACCGGATACTCGTGGCGCGCACAGGGTTGCAATTTTGGCCCTAATTCATCGTAAGCATCTAGCATTCCGGCTAATTCTTCTCCCGTGGGGCGCTTGATGCGATGGGCAATCATAAACGCCCCGATTTGCGCCGGAGTTGCAACTTGTTGGAGCATCATCCTTGTTGCGGCAGCTGCTTCTTCACGAGTTAGATCTTCCCCTGTATGGGGGCCGCTGCCGATTTTCTTGACCAGTTCTCTAAATTCTTTGCTCATTGGTAATTGGTAATTGGTAATTGGGATTTCAAATTTTAGATTTTAGATTTTAGATTTAATTTGCTTTCAATTAAAAATCCTTAAATCTGCAATCTGAAATCTGAAATCTGAAATTAGCTATTAGCGATTAGCAAAACATGCTTTTCTGATTCTGACTGAATTCCCAGCATCTGGTGGACTAGCTGGCGGAAGTGTTTAATTGGGGGAATGGAGATGCGATCGCTTGTCGTCACCAATACTACTTGACGCTTCAAAGTCGGTTCCCCCGTCTCGCGCACGGCTAAACTTGGATCGTGACGGGCATCGTATACGGCTGAGGCGGGTAGTAAAGCGATCGCATCTCCTTCCCGCACAATACCCCGGAATGCATCGAGGGTATTTAGTTCCAACACCGCTTGCAGTTTTGCCCCTTGCCGATGAAATTGTTCTTGTACCAAGCGTTGCATTCCGTAGCCATCCTTAAATACAATCTGCGGGTAACGGGTGATTTCCGACCAAGGTACTTGTTCGTACTGACTTAGGGGATGGTTCGCTGCCATCAATACTTGCACGGGTTCGTTGAATAAAATGTCCACTACCATATCTGGACTGGCGGTTAAAAAGCGGTTGTTCATTACAATCGCCACATCCACCAATCCATCTTTGAGGACTTTCAACGCGCGATCGCTCCCCAAGGAAGTCACCCTTAATTGTACATCCGGGTAATCTTTACAAAACTGGCGCAGAACTGGCGGTAAGTGATGGGCGCACACCGAAGCAATTGCGGCAATGCAAAGTTCTGGCTGTTTCCCCGCCAATAACTCCGCTAATTCCTGCGTCGCATTCTCCCATTCCTGACAGATTTTCCGCGCGCGGGGCAAAAACCTTTCCCCCGCCAGCGTTAGCTTTGCTTGTGCGGTGCGATGAAATAGCGGCAACCCCAGATCCGCTTCTAACGACTGGATCTGCCGACTAATCGTCGATTGCGTGACGCCGCATTTTCGCGCTGCTTTCTGAAAGCTACCAGTTTCTGCGATCGCTAGGAATGCCTGCAACTGCTCGACGCGCATGGTTTTGTATCCTGGTTTACATTCTGCTCTGACAAGACCATACCGCATTTCTTGCCCTACTTCCGTAGAAATTGATACAGCCTCTCTTCAACTGTTTATTTTTCTGTGCTTAAGTTTAAGTTTTGGTTCATACTTTATTTTCTCCGTAGCCCAGTAATACTCAATAATTTTGTTGAATGCTATATCAAGCTGAATTCTAAGATAGTAGATATCAGCGAGAAAAAGATAGCAGAGAAAAAAGCGAAGTAAACTTCTGCTGTTTTAAAACACAACTTGGTATTAATTGCGTCTCAACAGTACGGACAAAAGTTAGTGATTTTTCGTAGCTTTTAGAACTAGAGTAGATTACACTCGAATTACGCAGGCAAATGAGATGATAGATAATGATGTAATTTCTGGCTTAACTGGCTTAACTTTCTTAAATTTCTTAACTTGCTTGTAACTGATTTCACTCAGATGCAATCTGCTGTAAACGCAAGAAATCAAGCAGTTTTGCTAGAGCGATCGCACAACTTAGAAAAAGTAGGAAAAGTAGGAAAAGTAGGAAAAGTGGGAAAAGTGGGAAGTTTGCCAAAATGGCAAGTTTTTGATTGACAAGAAATATTTGAATTTCTATACTGACCAGAGTGATAAAGTCTGGATATTACTCGGAGGATGAAATAATTCTTAGAGTATATAGACAGCCCTGTAACATAAAAGTTTCCCTGAGCTTGGAATTTAGTAATTCAATAATTCTCACGCGCCTTGATTAAAGGTGCTAATTCTTGTGCAAAAGTTCAGTTACCAAAAGTAGGAGTCAAATTATGCGAGCGGGAGGTGAATAATACCAAGTTAGATCCATGAACCACCATAATATTCCCGGCTTCTGGGAGTGAATGCCCGTTTGGACAAGTCTAAATCGATAAATAATACCGAAAGGTAATTTGTTGTACAAATTTGCCAAACTGGCAACGCAAATAGCTTGGATTAGTGTCTACTAGATTTACACATCTATGTCAATCTAAGTCTGCCTATGATGAAACTTCATTGCGCTTGATCTATCTCGCGCTGAATTTCTGCGTCGCTAATTAGTTCAAGTAAGTAAATTCAAAGATTCGCAATTCAATCAATTGCGAAGAATGCTGCGTGTCTTTAATTTCGGTTTACCTATATTGCCACAATTAGAGGCTTATATATCAGCAATTAATTAAAAAATAGTAATTAGCATGAGCTTAATGGCGCGCCAAAAGGTAATGGCTGCGCCCATATTGGCGTTTTTAAATATTATTTAAAGTGGTGTTTTTAGTTGGATTATAAAATCATGAGAAAATTCTCATAATCCTTGACACAGGCAAGAAATAAAAATTAAATAGAGGTGATTAAAACAATTGATGCCTTGAGTAACCACTGCAATTAGGTAAAAAAACTAACTTGAAGCCAGCAATCTTAGTCGTCAATCAATTTTATATTTTCTAGCCCGATTTACCAGGTTATATTTCACGGCCTATCATCCTGTGAAAAATTGGCTAAATTAGCTGCTTTACATCAGGGTAAACCTGGATAAATAAGCATTAAATACCTACGTTAAAGCCCTTTTAAATTAAGGGCTAAGATGCGGGAAATTATTATTTTTTTGCTTAACTAATATAATTTAAAAAATTAAAACTTCACCAAAACTTTATGAAAAAAATCTCATAAAAGTCTTGACAGTACCGAAGAATTAGAAATAGCATTAAATCAATTGAAAAGAGTTGTTGTATTGCTCAGTAACTTGGAGGTTGCAACCAGCTCAATCACAATAAATAGATAAGGGAATACAAAATTTCCTTAACCAATGCAACAGGTTTGATTTCAGGCGATCGCTTGGCGTAAAAGTTAGGCGAAACTATAGCCTTGAAGTAGCTTAGCTCAAGTTTTGCAGACTTTAATTAAAGCTGCATTTACATAGGAGAGAGAGATTTGTCAAATACCAACTTGAGCGATGCAATTTTGCAAGCAGCCAATCTGAGTGGCGAACAATCTAAGCGGAACAACCTGTTTGGGGCTGGCTAACTTCAAACGAGCCGATTAATTTAGATTCAAGCTATTTGCTTGATCTAAGATTTTGCATGTTTTTTTGTAGAAATGATAGGAGATTATCCACAGTGGCAGCCCTAAATTTTAGCAACCAATTACTTTCAGGTAATAACTTTAACGGTCAAAACCTGAATGGCTCGAACTTTTTCAAAGCTCAGCTCTATGGTGTCCAATTCGTCAATACCCAACTCAGAGGCACCAACTTTGAAGAATCATTTATGAGCAATGTGAATGCAGCGGGGGCTGTATTTGCAGCAAATAGCAACTTTGGGCCAGCTAATTTATTTAAAGCGACCTTAGAGTTTGTCAATTTCCAGGGGGCAAACCTAACCGGAGCCAATCTAACATTAGTTAATACAAAAGAAATCAACCTACAAAACGCCAACCTGACCAACGCCATTCTGCACGAAGCGAATCTGAGTGGCGAACAGTCCGAGCGACCCAATCTCGCTGGAGCTAACTTTACCGGCGCTGATTTCTACAAAGCGAAGCTGAAAGCGGCTGATTTTACAGGTAGCATTCTGCGGAATGCCAAGTTTGAAGAAGCTGACATGGAAGCCACCCTTGTAGTCAACGTCGATGCCACGGGCGCTGATTTCCGGTTGGCAAAATTAACCGATATTACCCTACAAAACTCAATATTTGACCTAGCTAATTTCAGTGGTGTTCAGTTGAGTGATGCCCCACTCGAACCAGGACAGACGGGCAATCTCAGGTTTCGCGGTGCCGATTTAACCAACTTTTTCGCCGATGATGCTAATTTAACCGGCGCTGATTTTAGTGCCCATATCGCTACCAATGGCACCGTAACCGCAACAAAGCTTTCTGGTGCTAAATTTGCCGATAGCGATTTAAGTGGAGCCAACTTCACTCAAGCCAATGCAGAAGGTATATTCCTGAATGGGGCTGTGATTGGCGCGAATTTCACTAATGCCCGTTTGGTGAATGGCGATCTATCCAAAGGCGACTTTTCCACCGCCAACTTCACGGGTGCTGATTTAACAGGCGTGAAGCTCGTTGACGGTATTGCCGTTGGTGCAAATTTCACCAATGCCAAGCTGAATAATGCTGACCTATCGAAAGTTGATTTCACCAACGCCATCTTAGTAAATGCAGACCTCACAGGTGCAAACCTGGTTGATACCGTTGGTCTGATTCGTGGGGATAGCGGTAATAACACCCTCAACGGCACAGCAGGCAAGGATAATATCTTCGGCTTTGAGGGCAGCGACAACCTCAACGGCAATGGGGGGGATGATTATCTTGACGGCGGCGCCGGTAACGATAATCTCAACGGCGGCGCAGGCAACGACACGATGAAAGGTGGAGCAGGTAACGACACCTACACCGTCAATAGCGCTGGCGACGTAATTCTTGAAGTTGCCAATCAAGGCACCGATACTGTGCAGTCTACTGCGTCCACCTATACCTTAGGCAGTCATTTAGAAAGACTGACTCTCACGGGTACAGCGATAGAGGGCGTTGGCAACGATCTCAACAATACGATTACAGGTAACGCCAGCAACAACATTCTCAGGGGAGAAGCAGGCAACGATACGCTGAGTGGTCTTGGTGGCGATGATACCCTTGATGGCGGCACCGGCAACGACTCGATGAGTGGTGGGACGGGCAACGACACCTATATTGTTGATAGTGCCAGCGACATAATTATCGAAAACGCCAACGAAGGTACTGATACTGTCCGCTCTAGCGCTGCCAGTTATACACTCGGTGCGAATTTAGAAAACCTGACATTGATTGGCACCGCCCAAAATGGGACTGGTAATGCAGTTGCTAACGTCATTACAGGCAACGACAGTAACAATATTCTTAACGGTGGTGGTGGCAACGATACCCTCATTGGTAATGGCGGAAATGATACCCTCGATGGCGGCGCAGGCAACGATGCCCTGATTGGTGGATTAGGCAACGACACCTACATCATCGATAGCGGAGATAGCATCACCGAAAATGCGAACGAAGGCACGGATACAGTCCGCTCTAGCTTTGCCTCCTACACTTTAGCCAGCAATCTGGAAAACCTGACCTTGATTGGCACTGCCCAAAATGGTACGGGTAACGCGCTGGATAACACCATTACAGGTAACGCTTTAGACAATACCCTCGATGGCGGCGCAGGTAATGATGCTCTAATTGGCGGATTGGGCAACGACACCTACCAAATCGACAGCGCCTCTGATAGCATCACTGAAAATGCTGGTGAAGGGACGGATACAGTTCTTTCTAGTGCTGCAAGTTATACCCTGGGTGCCAATGTAGAAAACCTGACATTGATTGGCACTGCCCAAAATGGTACGGGTAACGCGCTGGATAACACCATTACAGGTAACGCTTTAGACAATACCCTCGATGGCGGCGCAGGTAATGATGCTCTAATTGGCGGATTGGGCAACGACACCTACCAAATCGACAGCGCCTCTGATAGCATCACTGAAAATGCTGGTGAAGGGACGGATACAGTTCTTTCTAGTGCTGCAAGTTATACCCTGGGTGCCAATGTAGAAAACCTGACATTGATTGGCACTGCCCAAAATGGTACGGGTAACGCGCTGGATAACACCATTACAGGTAACGCTTTAGACAATACCCTCGATGGCGGCGCAGGTAATGATGCGCTCATTGGTGGATTAGGCAACGACACCTACCAAATCGATAGCGGAGATAGCATCACTGAAAATGCCAACGAAGGCACGGATACAGTCCGCTCTAGCTTTGCTTCCTACACTTTAGGCAGCAATCTGGAAAATCTGACCTTGATTGGCACTGCCCAAAATGGTACGGGTAACGAGCTGGATAATGCCATTACAGGTAACGAGCTAGACAATACCCTCGATGGCGGCGCAGGCAATGATACGCTCACGGGTGGTTTGGGTAACGACACCTACCAAATCGATAGCACCGGGGATGTAATAATTGAAAACCCGAACGAAGGTACTGATACAGTTCTTTCTAGCGCTACAAGTTATACCCTGGGTGCCAATGTAGAAAACCTGACCTTGATTGGTAGCGCCGAAAATGGCACTGGTAGTGAAGTTGCCAATGCGATCGCAGGCAACGAAAGTAACAATATTCTCAACGGTGCTGGCGGCGACGATACCCTCAGCGGTAACGGCGGCGATGATACCCTCGATGGCGGTGCAGGCAATGACGCCCTGATTGGTGGTCTAGGAAACGACACCTACATTATTGACAGTGCCTCTGATAGCATCACTGAAAATGCGAATGAAGGCGGATCTGTACAAAGCTAATCTGAAATCTGCCGACTTTACCGGGGCTACTTTGGTAAATGCCAACTTCCAGGAAGCCAACCTGGAAGGTGTCCTATTTATGAATGTAAATGCCACTGGTGCAGACTTCAGACTTAGTAACTTTACTGATATTGGACTGGGTGGCACAGTTAATTTCAACCTCGCCAATCTTAGCGGTATAGGAATTACCGATACAACACCTATAATCGATCCGGCAACTGGACTGCCGGTTCCCACAACAATCAGTTTTCGCGGCGCGGATTTGTCGGGTGCTAGTTTAGAAGACGTTGTTTTTAGCGGTGGTGACTTTCGGCCTTTTGACGGTTTGCACAACGGCGTGCAAACGCTCAAAGTTACCGATTTAACAGGTCTGAGTTTGCCAGATTCTGACTTCAGCGGCAGCCAATTTAATGGGGCAATTTTAAATAACGCCAAAGCCGAAGATCTGAATCTGACTGGTGTGAGCTTCAGTCCCTATATTGCTTCTAATGGTCAGGTATTTCGGACTCAGTTAAACAATGCCAATCTGGCTGATTCCGATTTTGCTGGAGCGAACCTGACTCAAATCGTGGCGGAAGGCGCATTTCTCGAAGGTGCGAATTTGAGCAATGCTTTGCTTACAGGAGCCGATTTGAGTAACGCTTTTCTTGGACTAGCAATTCTGAGTGGAGCAGATCTGACGGGTGGAGTCCAATTAGACAACGCCTTTATGGAATTTGTTGACTTCACTGGAGCTAACTTTACCGGGGCAAACCTATCAGTAGGTAAATTAAAAGGAGCGATTTTAGCTGGGGCTGACCTAGATAACGCCAACTTATTTGATGCCGGATTAGAACTAGCCGATCTGAGTAATGCCAGCTTGGTTAATGCCAATCTGGAAAGTGCATTGATTCAGAAAAGTAATGTTGCTGGAGCTAACTTTACAGGCGCTAATCTTGTTGGCGCTGACATGAAAGAAGCTGCTGGGGATAGCCTGACTAATTTTACCAATGCCAACCTGAGCGGTGCGAGTTTGGAAGTTGGCAGCTACATCGGCGCTAATTTCACCAATGCCAATTTAAGTAATGCCATTTTGACCAAAGGTAACTTTACTGGTGCCACTTTTATCGGAGCGAACCTCACAGGAGTAACCGCAGTTGATACTGTTGGTCTTACCCTTGGTGATTCGAGCAACAACATCCTCAACGGTACAAGTGAAAAAGATAATATCTTCGGCTTTGATGGCAATGACAATCTGACTGGTGCTGGTGGTAATGATTACCTCGACGGCGGTAATGGTGTTGATAACCTAAATGGCAATGATGGTGCTGACTATCTCAATGGCGGTAATGGTAATGACATCTTAATTGGGGAAATTGGTAACGATACCCTGATTGGCGGTGCTGGTGCTGATAACCTCAATGGTGGTGGCGGCGTCGATCAGCTCAATGGTGGTGCTGGCAACGATACTATGAATGGCGGCGCTGGTAACGATATCTTTGTTTTTGCATCGGGATTTGGAAGCGATCGCATTAACGCTTTCGGCAATAATGCAGACAAAATTAACCTCGCAGCATTTGGCACTAGCTTCGCAGCTTTAACGGTTACTCAAAGTGGTGTAAACACGGTTATTTCCAGTGCGGTATTCGGCACTGGCAATACGATTACCCTGGCAAACTTCACCGCCAGCAATGTTGATGCGACCGACTTTATTTTCTAACCGCATAAACATCGGCTGAGGAATAGGGATTTAATCCCATATTTCCCACCTTGGAATCACATCTCATCTGGTAAGGCAATCTGACTGCGATATGGCAAACACAATTAAACTCACAGAAATTGGCAGATATACAACTGGAGTATTCAACCAAGGTGCGGCGGAAATTTCTGCTTACGATCCCGCATCGAAGCGGCTGTTTGTAGTTAATGCACAAGCTGCAACAATTGATATTCTCGATCTGAGCGATCCCACAAGTCCAACCAAAATTAGTCAGATTGCTGTTAATTCCTTCGGCGCTGTCGCTAATAGCGTTGCGGTCAAAAATGGCACGCTTGCAGTCGCTGTGGAAGCTGTTGATAAAACCAATCCCGGCAAGGTTGTTTTCTATGACATCAATGGCACTTACTTAAAAGATGTCCAGGTGGGATCGCTGCCGGACATGTTAACTTTCACGCCTGATGGCAGCAAAGTGTTAGTTGCCAATGAAGGTGAACCCGGTACTGTAGATCCTGACGGTTCGGTTAGCATTATTGACTTGTCGGGTGGGGTGAACAATCTCCGAACTAGGAGAAACGTTAAACGGTTCTAATCAAATCGATTTGATTAACGGTTTGGGAGGAAGCGATAACATCTCCGGTGGCAATGGGTGTGATGTTATCTACGGTGGCGCAGGCAACGACACTATCACTGGACACAACGGTGACGATCTGCTGTTTGGAGAATCTGGCGCCAATAACATTTCCGGTGGCAATGGAGATGATGTTATTTACGGCGGCGCTGACAGCGATACGATTACCGGCAACAACGGTAACGATACCTTGTTCGGCGGTGCTGGTAATGACAACCTCAGTAGTGCTAACGGCGCTGATATTTTATTTGCTGGTTTGGGTGTTGATACCCTGATTGGTGGTGCTGGAAATGACACCATTAATCTAGGTGTAGATGGTGCTACAGATACCATTTCCTACAACAAAGGTAATGGTAGCGATACAGTCAACCAATTTCTAACCGGAATAGGAGGAGACATCCTTTCATTCAGCGGCATTGCTGCGATTGATGTTGTGCAATCTGGCAGCAATACCCTGTTTCGAGTGGGAGATGGTATCGCTGGTAATGGCAATTTTGGCAAAGGTGCGCTGTTGATAACCTTAGCCAATACTTCCTTTACCTCAGCTGACATTAGCGCCAATATCGACCCAACCAACATTCCTGTCTTCCAGTTCTCTTAGTAACTCAAGCTGCTAGTTATCACATGCATAGCAGCTAATGGCTAATGGCAAGTTGTGAGTAAAAACCCTTGATTAGCAATTAGCAATGAGCAAGCTTGCAATACCGCAGTTTATAACTAGCAACTTGGTTTAGTACAGAGTAGGGAACGCCAAACTTAAGGAGGTGGTTATGAATTAATATAAATTTTTAACTAATTATAGAAAGGTTGCTTAACTGGCATTGTGTTGACTCTATTTCTCAAAAAATAGATGTTTGCACTACTTTTTCCTGATCGTAAATAATAAATTCATATACTTCTTTTACAAGCTAAAACCTTTTACTGGTAAGGCTTGTAAATTTTGCTTATCTTAAAGCTTTTAAACATATAGCGCAATTACTTAAATACTTAAAACTAGATAAGCCATCATGAGAAATTTCTCACAATAGTTGACTCAGGGAATTTGTCGAGGGTAGATTTACTGAAGTGAAGGTTATTCAAAGATAACTCTTCATAGAGATAAATAAATATAATCAGGTTGACAGCCAGAAGGCGAATCAGGAAAGTTGAGATTTAATAGCTCGATTTAAAGGGTTTGATTTGATGCGATCGCATCTCCCCAAACTTTCGCCCACCTGGCTACTTGGATTCGCTAGAGCAAGATCGATATTTCAAATTTAAGGTGTTCCCAGCATACCGATCTGCCAGTTATCGCAATAGCTCCTCACATCTGACAAAACTGTACCAACCAGAGACTTATATCTTTAAATTGACAAGGATCGCATCATGCCAGCCTTAAACTTTGAAGGACAAAACTTAGTAGGAAATAGCTTCAGAGGTCAAAACCTCAACGGTTCCACCTTTTTTAAAGCGAGGCTGGAAAACGTCCGGTTCGATCCCAACAGCGTCGGGACTCGCACCCAACTCAGAGGCACCAACTTTGGTGAATCTTTTTGGCTGAATGTTGATGCCCGTAGTGCCATATTTGCGCCGAATGCTACCTTTGGCCCAGCTAATTTGTCTCTAGCGGCATTAAATAATGTTAATCTCAGCGGTGCGAACCTGACCCAGGTTAACCTTTCTCTTGCTGACTTGAATGGTGTTAACCTTACAAACGCAATCCTGATCGATGCCAATTTAGACCAAGCCGATCTGAGTGGCGAACCTGATGGGGTTTTTAACGACCTCACCAACGCTAACCTAACTCGTGCGAGTTTAACTGGTACCAAGCTCAAAGGAGCTAACTTAACTCGTGCGAATTTGGTAGATGCCAATTTAGAAGGCGCCGATCTAGAATCTGCTGTGTTTTTGAATACTAACGCAACAGGTGCTAATTTCCTGCTAACCAACTTCACCGATGGTAGTATCGAAAACTCAATCTTTGACCTAGCTAACCTGGGTGGAGTTGCCTTGACAGATACTAAACCCCAGAATGCAGGAGGATTTTTTAACAGTTTTCGTGGGGCAAACCTGGAAGATTTTAGAGCAGAAGATGTCATCTTAGGCAGTGCCGATTTTCGCCCCTACGATCCAGGTCTTCCCGGTAGCCAGAATGGCGCGATTCGAGCTTGGGTGGCGAATGCTCTACCTTCCGATTTTAATAAAGCAACAGACATTGTAATTACAAATTTATCTGCTGCTATTCTGCCGGATACTAACTTGAGTGAATCCAAGTTCAATGGTGCAAACCTGAGCGGCTTGAGAGCAGAAGACCTGAATTTGAATGGAGCAGATTTTAGCGTTTACAAAACATCCAATGGTCTGTTTATTGCCACTAATTTAAGTAATGTAATTCTGTCGGATAATCCACTTAAGCCTACAGAAACAGAAATTATTGGCGCTAAATTTAATAGTGCTGTTTTAAACGGCTTTAGTGGCGAGGATGTCAATTTATCCGCTGCTGATTTCAGTCCATTTACCGACCCAGCTACGGGACAGTACATTACCAGCGCCATTGATGCTGGAACAGGGTTGGCTATAGACAATCCCAGTGGTGGTCCCATTCGCACCCAGTTAAACAATGCAAGGCTGGCTGATACCGATCTGATCGGAGCAAATCTCACATTAGTACAAGCAGAATTCCTATTTGCAGAACGAGCCGATCTGAGTAATGCCACATTAGTAGGAGCAGACCTGAGTAGCGCCAACTTGGGAGGAGCAAATCTCAATCAAGCCAACTTAACGGGTGGTGTTGAATTAGATAACGCCTTTTTATCATTTGCCAACCTGAATGAAGCCAACCTCACTGGTGCTAACCTGACAGCAGCTACCCTTACAAGCGCAATTCTCACAGGTACGAAAATCGACAACACGATCTCAGTTGATGCGAGATTCGAGCTAGCTGACCTGAGCAATGCCAGCGGGGTCAATGCCAATCTAAATAATGCTTTCATTCAAAAAAGCAATGTCAATGGAGCCAACTTTACAGGTGCTAGCTTTGTTGGTGCTGACTTGAAAGAAGTTGCTGGGGATAACCTGACCAATTTTACCAATGCAAACTTCAGTGGCGCGAGCTTGGAAGTTGGCAGCTTTATTGGTGCTAATTTCACCAATGCGAACTTGAGCAATGCTAACTTGATAAAAGCCGATTTCACCAATGCCAAAATGATTGGGGCGAACCTCACAGATGCTACTGTCATCGATACTAATGGCCTAATCGTTGGTGATGCTGGAAATAACACCCTCACCGGCACAATTGGCAACGATAATATCTTTGGTAATGCTGGTAATGACACTCTCACTGGTGATGCGGGTAATGATTACCTCGATGGCGGAGCTGGTGCTGATAACCTCAATGGTGGTGCTGGTGTTGACATCCTCAATGGTGGTGCTGGCAACGATATTATCAATGGTGGTGCTGGTAACGATACCTTTATCTTCGGATCGGGTTTTGGTCGCGATCGCATTAACGCTTTCGGCAATAATGCAGACAAAATTGACCTCACAGCATTTGGCACTAGCTTCGCAGCTTTAACAGTTACTCAAAGTTCTACCAACACAGTGATTACCAGTTCGGTATTTGGAACTGGTAATACAATTACCCTGGCAAACTTCACCGCCAGCAATGTTGATGCTACCGACTTTATCTTCTAACTAAAACAGACATTTGCTGAGGAATATGAATTTACAACCATATTCCTCACCGGGGAAAGCATTATTTGCCTCTACATTTAGCAGATTCTGAATTGTAAAATTTCTTGCGAGGATTGCATCATGCCAGCTTTAAACTTTGACGGACAAAACTTAGTAGGAAATAGCTTCAGAGGTCAAAACCTCAATGGGTCTACATTTGTTGGAACCAGACTAGAAAACGTTCGCTTCGATCCCAACAATGCGGGCACTCGCACCCAACTAAGAGGCACAAACTTTTCTGAATCTGTTTGGATTGGTGTCAATGCTCGTCTAGCTATCTTTGCTCCTAATGCCAACTTTGGCCCTGCTAATTTATTCAAGGCCACATTAGAAAATGTCAATCTCAGCGGGGCGGATCTGAGACAGGCAAATATGACTGAGATCAACTCAGTTGACCTCAATCTTAGCGGCGCCGATCTAAGACAGGCAGATCTGTCCTTGATCAACTCATTGAACCTGAATCTATCAAATGCCAACCTAACTGATGCGATTCTGCAATCAGCCAATATCAGCGGCGAACAGTCGGAACGACCTAACTTAACTGGGGCAAACCTTACTCGCGCCGATTTGTCTTTGGCGAATCTCACAGGAGCAGATTTTACAGGTGCAACTTTAGTCGATACGATCTTTTTCGACGCGAATATAGAAGATACAGTTCTGGTAAATGTCAACGCCACGGGCGCTGATTTTCAACTAGCAAATTTCACAGATGCTATTCTGCAAAATGCTATCTTTGACCTGGCAAATTTAAGCGGTGTTTCTTTAACTGATACCAATCCCCTCGATCCAGCAACCGCTACTAATGCCAGTTTCCGGGGAGCGAATCTCAGTAGTTTGTTCGCAGAAGATCTTAATTTCAGCGGCGCTAACTTTAGTCCTTTTGTTGCTGCCAATGGTGCAGTAACAGTCACGAATCTGACAGGAGCGATATTCGCTGGTGGTGATTTCGATGGCGCGAACTTCACCCAAGTTAATGCAGAAGGGATCGCTCTTCGGGGATCTTTTATTGGTGCGAATTTCACCAATGCCAACCTAACTAACGCTAGCCTGTCCAACGGGGACTTTTCCAGCGCGAATTTTACCGGCGCAACTCTTACGGGTGCGATCGCAGTCGATTCTGTTGGCTTATACATTGGAGATGCTAGCGATAACGTCCTCAACAGCAGCGGCGATACCAGCCCCAACGATAACCTGTTTGGCAACGAAGGCAACGACACCCTCAGCGGTGGTGGTGGCAATGATTACATCGACGGTGGTGCGGGTACTGACCGCATGAGCGGTAGCGGCGGCAACGACACCTACGTCTACACCACTGGCGACACCATCATCGAAAGCGCTAACGGAGGCATCGATACCGTCCGCACTAACGCTAACTATACTTTAGGCAACAACTTAGAAAACCTGATCCTGCTAGGCAACGTCGTCAGCGGCACTGGTAACGCCCTCGCTAACAATATCACTGGTAACAATGCCAACAACAACCTCAACGGCGGTGACGGCAACGATACCCTGAGCGGTGGGGGAGGAAATGATACCCTCAATGGCGGAACTGGCGATGATTCGCTGATTGGTGGGATCGGCAACGACACATATATTGTTGATAGCGTGGGGGATGCGATCGCAGAAAACCCCAACGAAGGCACAGACGCAGTTCAGTCCAGTGCTTCTACTTATACCCTAAGTAGCAATGTAGAAAATCTTACCTTAGTAGGTACTGCCCAAGGTGGCACGGGTAACGAACTTGCCAACATTATCACCGGCAACGAAGCCAACAACACCCTCAACGGCGGTGATGGCAACGACACCCTCAGCGGCAATGGTGGGCATGATACCCTCGATGGCGGCATCGGTAACGATGCCATGAGCGGTGGTATAGGCAACGACATCTACATCGTCGATAGCACCGGAGATATCGTTACAGAAAACCTGAATGAAGGCACCGATACAGTAGTTTCTAGCATCGACTACATCTTAGGCATCAACCTAGAAAACCTGGTGCTGACAGACACGGCAATCAACGGCACGGGTAACGAACTTGCCAATAGCATCACAGGCAACGAAGGCAATAACAGCCTGAATGGAGCATTGGGTAACGATATCCTGTTTGGCAATGGTGGTGCCGATACCATCCTGGGCGCAGGTGGCCTCGATACCCTCGATGGCGGTGAAGGGGATGATAACCTCAACGGCGGACTGGCAGCAGATTCCCTCGTGGGTGGCGGTGGCAATGATATTCTGATTGGCGCTGATGGCAACGATATTTTAGTCGGCGGTACGGGCAACGACACCATCACTGGCGGTGTAGGCAGCGATACGATTTACTACGCCAGCGGCGATGGTTCGGACAGAATTAACGTATTTACGACGGGCGCAGGGGGAGACTTCCTTTCCTTCAGCGGTATAGCAAACATTGATGTGCGATCTGTCACCAATGCAACTACGGGAGTTACTAATACATTTTTCCGAGTTGGCGACGGGATCGCCGGAAACGCAGGCTTTAACACCGGCGATCTTTTACTAACGCTGGCTGGCACTGGCTTTACTCAAGCAGATATCGCTACCAATATTACCGACTCAGCCGGTACAACCTTCCTATTCTCGTAGGTTGCGCCAGCCAAAGAAACCGGGTTTCTCTGAAAAATCATTCGCAAATGCCAGAAATCTACGAAGAAACCCGGTTTCTGGCTTTCCAAGAAACCGGGTTTCTGTAAAAGAAATCTACGAAGAAACCCGGTTCCTGACCTCCAAATACAACGCAAATTCAAGCAATCAAGCGAGGTAAATAATAATGGCAATCAGAAATGGAACAGAACTACCCGATACCCTCACAGGGACTGCCAATGCCGACACAATACGCGGTTTTGCTGGAGAAGACATTCTTTCTGGGTTAGGCGGCAATGACCTAATTCTAGGTGGGGATGGCGGTGACGATTTGTTAGGTGGGGGTGGTAGCGATCGCCTCTTCGGCGAAGCAGGCGAGGACTTCCTCGACGGCGGTGCTGGTGCAGACACCCTCGATGGTGGCGATGGCAAAGATACCTTGTTAGGTGGTGCTGGTAACGACTGGCTCTTTGGTGGCCCAGAGGATGAAGTATTAGGCGGCGATGGCAATGACGTTCTGTCCGGTGAAGGTTCCCTCAACGGCGAAGCCGGTTCGGATACTCTAACCGGAAGCTTCTTTGAAGACACTCTGCAAGGCGGCGGAGACAGTGACTTTATCGATGGCAGTCTAAGCAATGACCTGCTGTTAGGCGATGATACCGTGGGCACCGCAGGTGCTGACACCATTCTGGGTGGAGATGGCAGCGACACCATCTACGGCGATGCAGATACCTTGAGTGCAGGTGGCAATGACTCCCTGCTGGGCGATTCAGGTAATGACGAAATTTATGGCTTTGCCGGAGATGACTACCTCAACGGTGGCGATGGTGATGACCTCCTCGACGGCGGCGAAGGAAATGACTTTCTCACAGACGAATTAGGCATAAATACGCTGCTGGGCGATGCGGGCAACGATACCATCACCGGCGGATTAGATGCCGACTTAATCGAGGGCGGAGAAGGAGCCGACAGCCTATTAGGCGGTGATGGCGACGACATCATTGACGGCGACGGAATTGATGTTTTAGCTGGCAACGATACCCTCAACGGCGGTATTGGCAATGACTTCCTCGATGGGGGTGGAGCGGTAGATCGCATTCTAGGCGGCGCTGGCAGCGACACGCTTTATGGCGGCGATGACCTCCCCGAACAAATCCAACGCGACACCCTCATAGGCAACGCGGGCAGTGATTACTTTAGGTTGGAAGATTCCGGGTTAAGCGGGCAACTGGGCGACTACATCTCAGACTTCCAAGATGGCATTGATTTCTTACAAACAGGTTTCAGCTTTGAAGCGCTAACTATTAGCCGCATCAATCTCAACATAGGTGGCGTTTCTACAGGTAGTACTCGCATCACCGTAACAGCAACTGGCGAAGAATTAGCTGTCGTGGCTGGGTTACTTCCCGGACGCTTCACAGCAATAGATTTCGTTCCTTTGTAATTTATGCGCCAAGGGATTGAGGACGTTCTTAATCGGTAAAACCCAAAATTAGACGCCCTTTTTCCCCTAGCCCCTAACCCCTAAAACCAGGAGTTTCTTTGATGATGACTAACCTTTTATTCCCCCTGTCCATGTCTTTACTACCCCTCTCCTAAATATGGGAGAGGGGGAGAGATAGGGAGATGACAAAAGCACCAAGATCCTAGAAACCGGGTTCCTTGCTGCGATCTATAGTTCCAAAGCGACTTTCACAGAAACCCGGTTTCTGAGCGTAAGTCCTGAGTTCATCAAATTTTTTGGTGCATCCCGCACCCTCAGATATAACCCAATTCATTTCACAACCGAGGACTAAATCATGGCTATCAGAAATGGAACCGCACTTCCCGATACCCTTACAGGTACCTCTAGTGCCGACACGATACGCGGTTTCGATGGCGACGACGAGTTATTTGGTTTAGGCGGTAATGACCTACTCCGAGGCGGGAACGATAAAGATACCCTGTTTGGCGGCGCTGGCGCTGACAGATTGTTTGGGGATGCAGGCGAAGACTCGCTGTATGGCGAAGCCGGTAACGATACTCTCTACGGTGGTACCGGCATCAACGATCTTACGGATGGCTTAGACTTCCTCGATGGTGGAGCCGGAAACGACTGGCTTTTCGTTGGCGAAGGTGATACGGCACTGGGCGGCGCTAACAATGACACCGTAGTTGGTAACGCCTTTGATGACGCGCTGTACGGGGATGACGCAGAGGGTGCAGTTGCCGGTGGTGCTGACTCGCTCTTTGGCGGAGATGGCAATGATAGCCTTTACGGCGAAGCTAACGACACAGTTACCGGCGGCAACGATACCATCGTCGGCGGCACTGGCGACGATCAGCTCTATGGCTATGCGGGTGATGACTCGCTTCTGGGAGAAGATGGTGCTGACCTCCTCGACGGTGGCGACGGCAACGATGTTCTCGTCGGTGGCGACGGCAACGACGTTCTCGTCGGTGGCGACGGTAATGATATCTTCGTCGATACACTAGGTGCCAACAGCTACTCCGGTGGGGCTGGTTCAGAAACTATCACTGGTGGTGCTGAAGGTGATTACATTGATGGCGGCGAAGGCGTTGACAGCCTCTTAGGGGGCGGTGGTGCTGACACCATCTATGGGGATTTCGGCGCAGCAGAGTCGTTGTCTGGTAATGATGTCATCAATGGTCAAGCTGGAAATGACGTCCTCAATGGTGGTTTTGGTGCCGATAGGGTGATCGGTGGTGCAGGAAATGACATTCTCAATGGTGGTGTAGATGGACCAACCCAAAGCGCCCGCGATACGCTGACTGGCGGCACTGATGCTGCTGACCTATTCCAGCTGGCAAGCACTGGCTTTTTGCTAGAACCCGTCGAGCCTTCTTTCCCACCACCACCCCCGCAACAACAACCTGTTGGCGACCTGATTACTGATTTCCAAGATGGCATCGACCTGATCGAGTATGAGTTTGCCACTGACTTTAGCGAACTGATTATCGGTGGCAATGGTACTTCTAGCGTTACGCTCAGCGTTCTCAATCCAGGTGTTCCTGGAGAAATACCTGATTACATCGAATTGATCGCCCGGATCAATGGGGCAGGTGGATCGATCGTCACGATCACAGAAGCAGACTTCCTGATCTAAGAAATGGGTGTGTATCTGGGGGCAACCAGATACACACCTGATGCTCAATTTGGTTGAGTAAATCTCGCATTCTGTTCATCTCCTGCTGTCTCTGGGCAAAGAGACGGCAGGAAATTACTAGCTAAACAAAGCTATGCGTATTTTACCCTTACATCCTAATCTTCTTGCCCAGTTCCGTCATCTGGAGGCAGCGGCACTAGATAACCCTCAAGGAATTTCAGATTTGAGATTTTAGATTTCAGATTTACCCCATTTGCAATCTGCAATCTTTGCTCAGAGGGATATCTATATGTTTTAGACAATTACAAAGTTTGATTTCACTCTGGGGTGAACAAATAACAAATAACGAGGGAATTGAAGGCGCTAAAAAGCAAATTTAATTCTCTAATTCTGCTGAACAAAATTGGTTGATTCTAAAATTAAATATTTCTCATGTTTCCTGATAAAGTTTTCATAAAGCCCTTGCAAAAACGAATTTGTCGAAATAGAATTAAATTAGTTTAAAAACCGCTGCATCGCTGTTTGCGTTGAAGCAAAGATTCAGCTCAATCGATAGCTGCTTAGCGGTAAGAGAGCTTGCGAGCAAAACTTATATAAGGAAGTTTGATATTTGCACGAATTTGAACAAATTCGCAAATATATCATACCTATACAAATACAAGAATTATATTTGATGTTTGCTAACCTTTTATTTCTCGTTTCCATGACTTAGGCACCCTTCTCCTAAAGCTTCTAAAGCGAGAAGAATCAGGAAATTAACATTAGCAACGAATCGCAGGGTGCTTTCTTGGATCGCTAGTTATTCGGATTAAGCAACAACTTCAACCAACAACAGAGGTAAATTATGGCAATCAGAAATGGTACAGCGCTTCCCGACACCCTCACAGGTACTTCTACTGCGGACACACTGCGCGGCTTTGCTGGTGATGACATCCTGAATGGTTTAGGCGGTAATGACCTACTCCAAGGTGGACTGGATAAAGACACCCTGCTTGGTGGCGCTGGTGCTGACAGGCTATTTGGAGATGCAGGCGAAGATTCGCTGTATGGTGAAGCTGGCAATGACTCGCTTTATGGTGGGTCAAATATTAACGATGCCCTTGATGGTAAAGACTTGCTCGATGGTGGTGCTGGCAATGACTGGGTATTTGGCGGCTTTGAGGATACGGCACTGGGCGGCGCGGGAAATGACACCGTAGTTGGTAGCTTTTCCGATGACGCGCTGTACGGCGATGGCACAAAGGATGACTCAATTTCCGGTGGTGCTGACTCGCTGTTTGGTGGCGATGGCAATGATAGTCTTTACGGTGAAGGTGACGACACAATTAGCGGCGGCAACGATACCCTCGTGGGCGGTGCTGGCGATGATGCTCTCTATGGCTATGCGGGTGATGACTCCCTCCTGGGCGGCGATGGGATTGACACCCTCGATGGCGGCGACGGCAACGACATCCTCAATGGCGGTGCTGGCTCCAGCGTACTGTTGGGCGGTGCTGGCTTAGAAACCATTATTGGTGGTGTTGATGCTGACTTCATTGATGGGGGAGAAGGCGTTGACAGCTTGTTAGGAGGCGGTGGCGCTGACACTATCTATGGGGATTTCGGCGCGGCAGATTCTTTATCTGGCAATGATGTCCTCAATGGTCAAGGCGGAAATGACGTCCTCAATGGTGGTTTTGGTGCCGATAGGGTTATCGGTGGCGCTGGCTTTGACATTCTCAGCGGTGGTGAAGATTCGGAAACCCAAAGCTTGCGCGATACGCTGACTGGTGGCGCTGATGCTGACTTATTCCAGTTGGCAAGCACGGGCTTTTTGCTAGAACCCGTCGAGCCTAGTTTCCCACCAGAACCCTTGCCACAACAACCTGTGGGCGATTTGATTACTGATTTCCAAGATGGGATCGACCTGATCGAGTATGAGTTTGTCACTGACTTTAGCGAACTGATTATCAGCGGCAACGGTACTTCTAGCGTTACGCTCAGCGTTCGCAATGAAGGTGTCCCTGGAGAAATACCTGATTACATCGAATTGGTCGCCCGGATCAATGGGGCAGGTGGCTCGATCGTTACAATCACAGAAGCAGACTTTTTGATCTAAAAAATGGGTGTGTACCTGGGGGCAACCAGATACACACCTGATGCTCAATTGGGTTGATTCACATCTTGCACTGAGCCAACAGAAATAAATTTCACATCTGAGAGCTAAAACCCGTTGAAACGGGTTAAAACCTTGATTTTAGTTAACGCAAGTTGCTAGTTACAAATATTGTCGGTTTGATCCCCCCTAACCCCCCTTCAAAAGGGGGGAACCGGATTCTTAGTTCCCCTTATTCAGGGGGATTTAGGGGGAGCGAAAATGCTTGACCTCATAACTAGCAACTTGAGTTAGTTAGCTTTAGCTAACTTAAGCTTTCAGCCTCAAATTTATTTGGAGGCTGTTTATCGGGTAGGTGCAAGATGTGAGTTGAGCAAATCTGACATTCTGTTGATCTCCTGGTGTCTCTGGGCAAAGAGACGGCAGGCACTTACTAACGCAAGTTGCTAGCTATTTTTTGAGAAATGCTAATTGCTCATGGCTAATTATATAGCCAACAAATATTTCTATCTGCAAATAGCAATTAGGAATTGAGCGATGCATTATGGTTATCGCTAGCAAGTTGAGTTAATAGCAAAATAAAGCGAAATTAGCCAGAATAAATTACAAATAACAAAGGAATCGCCAGCGCTTATAGAGCTATGGCAATTCCCAATTTTTGCTATTTATTCTTGTTCGACAATAATAGTAAAAAGTTTGCAGAAACTTTAAGATAAATTTAATAATTCTATTGCCAAAGCCGAGCGATCAAAATAAAATTGAATCAGAAAAAAAATTGGCTGCATTGCTTGTGGTGCTGAAACGGAAATTAGGAGGAAGAGGGCTTTCGAGGATTGAAAAATTAGGAATTTGATATTTAACTCAAGTTGCTAGCGATCGCAATCATGGGTGCCTCGCAATGCTAATGGCTAATTGCTGATGGGAATATGTTTCGGTTTTACAATTATTAGCCATTAACGATGAGCCATTAGCTGTTAGCAGTTCTAAAAAGATAACTAGCAAATTGCGTTTAAATCAATTCGGAGACAATCGAGCGATCGCTTCAGATCCTGTTCGCTTGGATCGGCATCGCGCGGGGGGCGGGTTGATCAACATCATTCGCTTGGCATCAAAGGAAACTTGTAAAAGTAGCCCCTACAGCACCATTAACCGTAGAAGTCCGATCCTAGCGGACACGACATCACTTATGTAAATACAAGAAGTGTATTTGATGATGGCTGGCCTTGTATTTATCCTGCCCATACCTTAGACAACCCTCGGGTAGATCTCAGAGAGGGTGAGCCATGAGGAAATTAACAAAAGCAATAAATTGACCGAGGTTTTATTGCGTCAATCTTCATGCTGGTTAAACCACAACTTCAATCAACAAAAGAGGTAAATTATGACTGTCAGAAATGGTACAGCGCTTCCCGATACCTTAACGGGTACGACGAATGCCGACACGCTGCGCGGTTTTGCTGGGGATGACTTGCTTAACGGTTTAGGCGGTAATGACCTGCTCCAAGGTGGACTCGATAATGACACTATATTCGGTGGAGCTGGCGCTGATAGGCTGTTTGGCGAAGCAGGCGAAGATTCGCTATACGGTGATGGCGGCAATGACACGCTCTATGGTGGGGCAAACGCTAACGATGCCCTTGATGGTGAAGACTTACTCGATGGTGGTGCTGGCAATGACTGGGTATTTGGCGGCTTCGAGGATATCGCCAAGGGCGGTGCGGGAAATGACACCGTGGTTGGTAGCGCCTATGATGACGAACTGTACGGCGATGGCACACAGGATGACTCAATTGCGGGTGGTGCTGACTCGCTGTTTGGCGGCGCTGGTAATGACATCCTTTACGGTGAAGGCGATAGCTTGTCTGGGGGTGGCAATGATACCCTCGTGGGCGGCGATGGTAATGACGAGCTTTATGGCTATGCTGGTGATGACTCCCTCGTGGGCGGCGCTGGTTTGGACATACTTGATGGCGGCAACGGGAACGACTTCCTCGATGGCGGTACTGGCGCGAGTACGCTGTTGGGCGGCGCTGGTTTAGAAACCATTAGGGGTGGTGCTGAAGGTGACTACATCGATGGTGGTGAGGGCGCTGATAACCTCAATGGACTTGGTGGTAATGACATTATCTACGGCGACGAAGAAGCTGAAGAATCTCTCGCTGGTAATGATGTAATCAATGGTGGTGCTGGGAATGATTTCCTCGATGGCGGTGCGGGTGTCGATCGCGTTATCGGTGGCGCTGGCAGTGATACTCTGTATGGTGGGGAAGACCTAGAAACCCAAACCGGACGCGACACGCTGACTGGCGGAACAGAGACTGATTACTTCCAATTGAATTACACCGAATTTGAGGCAGAGCCACCCGAACCAGGTGAGCCGGTTATTCCTCCTCCTGCGGGTGACTGGATTACTGATTTCCAAAATGGTATTGACTACTTTGTGTTTGACGTGCTTCAATTTGGGGATTTAGGATTCCAGCAAATTAATCTCACGGTTGCTGGTGTTGCTACGGCGAGTACTCGGATTTATGTTCGTCCTGAAGCTGGTGTTCCCATTTCTCAAGCTGAAACTCTAGCTGTGGTGCAAGGCGTACTTCCTGGAGCGTTCGATGCCTCAGATTTTGTTGTTGGTCTTATCGAGCCTATCTAAGAGTATGAGTGTGTATCTGGGTCAAACTGGATACATTTTGGTTGTGCAAATCTCCCATGCTCAGGCATTACGCACGGGAGGTCAAAACCTCGGTTTCTGGGCTAAGCTCGATGCTCTAAACCCAAGATTTTTCCTATTGCCTTTGTTTTTTTGCCTAAGTTCTGATTTTGCTCAACTCCTGCTGTCTCTGGGCACAAAGACGGCAGGAAATTACTTATAAAACAACAAAGCCATGCGAATTCTGTTTTTACATCCTAATTTTCCCGCCCAGTTTCGCCATGTAGCTGGTGCGATCGCCAAAGATAACCGTAACCAAGTAGTATTCGGCACCAATCGTCGCGATGGTAGTCTCCCAGGTGTCACCAAGGCGATCTATAGTCCGAAACGAGAAGCAAGTTCAGAAACTCACCACTATGTTCGTCCTTTGGAAAATGCGGTAATTCAAGGTCAAGCTGTCTATCGCATGGCAGAACAATTGAAGGCACAGGGTTTTGTTCCCGATCTGATATACGGTCATTCGGGTTGGGGGCCAACTTTATTGATGAAAGATATATTTCCCAAAGCTAAATTATTGTGTTATTTCGAGTGGTTTTATCATGCTCATGGCACTGATGCGGATTTTGACCCAAATGAACCGCTAACTGCCGATGATGTAGCCCGCATTCGGCTGAAAAATGCGCCGATTTTAGTAGATTTATACAGTTGCGATCGCGGTCTTTCTCCCACCTACTGGCAACGCCAACAATTTCCCTCAGAATACCAAGACAAAATTAAAGTCCTTCATGATGGCATTGATACTAATTTCTTCTGTCCTAAACCTGGCTCAAAGTTAGTTTTACCCAGAATAAATCTTGACCTGTCTCATGTGGAAGAATTAGTGACATATGTTGGTCGAGGTATGGAACCTTACCGAGGTTTTCCCCAGTTTATTGAGGCAATTTACTTACTGCAACAACGTCGCCCCCAATGTCACGTAGTAATTGTGGGGGAAGATCGAGTCGCCTATGGCAAAACTCTGCCAGATGGCAAAACTTATAAACAGGTAATGTTAGAAAAGTTTCCCTTAGATTTGTCTAGGGTTCACTTTACAGGACACCTGCCTTACCCAGAATATTTGCAAGTTTTGCAAGCTTCTTCGGTTCATGTTTATTTAACTCGTCCTTTTGTTTTATCCTGGTCATTGTTGGAATCTTTATCTACAGGTTGTTTAGTTGTGGGTTCCAATACTGCCCCAGTCGCTGAGGTAATTCAAGATGGGGTTAATGGTTTGTTAGCTGAGTTTTTCTCACCCGCAGAAATTGCCGAGCGAATTGCAGAAGCTTTAAATCATCCCGATAAAATGAGCGAAATTCGCGCTAAAGCAAGGCAAACAATTCTGGAAAATTATGATTTGTCCCTGTTATTACCGCAGCATTTAGATTGGATTAAGCAGGGGATCGGCGGTAGTTCGACTCCTCTGTGGATGAAAATGCAATCAAAATCTACGAGCAAAAGTGCAAGAAAAGGCTCGAATCACAAACAAGTTAACCCGCAGTTGGTTACGAGTCATAATAATGCAGAACAGCCGGTTTTACAAATTGGCGATCGCACTGTCACCGGAACCGAATTAGCTGGTTTGTTGCAACAATATCAACTGCTGCCAAAGCTCCAGGAAGAAATGGCAATCGAACAAGCGATCGCATCTTTTGCTTGTACGCCAGAAGAAGAAGCCGAATGTTGCGAATACTTCTACAAACAGCGTCAATTAAACACCGAAGTTGATCGTCAGAAATGGTTGCAAGAACAAAACTTAACAGTAGCCCAATTAACCAACCTCGCAACTCGCGAACTGAGAATAGAAAAGTTTAAACAAGCTACTTGGGGCGACAAGTTAGAAAACTACTTTCTGCAACAAAAATCGCAACTAGATCGATATGTTTATTCCCTAATTCGCCTGCAAGATGGTGATGTAGCCAAAGAACTTTTCTTCCGCTTAAAAGAAGGCGAACAAACCTTTGCAGAAATTGCCCAGCAATATTCTGAAGGTTTAGAAGCCAAAACTGGTGGTTTAATTGGGCCTGTACAATTGGGTTTATCCCATCCTAAACTAGCCCAAATCTTGAAAGCTAGTCAACCAGGACAAATCATACCTCCCACTGCCATCGAAAATTTATGGATAATTGTTCGATTGGAAAAAGTAACCCCTGCACAATTCGACGAAGCGATGCAACAAAAGTTACTCGATGAACTGTTCGCTAATTGGCTTAAAGAACAACTCAAAAAGCCTGCTGCGTTGCAATTGGCGGCTAGTTAATGCCTGAAGAAAGTTGTTGCGTAGGGATACGGTATCATCGATATCTCGGACAAACAGATAACGTCAATCTTGCCGTATCTCGGCTCCCGATTATGGGTAATCAACAGGGCATAATATAACCAATGCCAAGGCAATCAGGAAGTTCTTAATTGGTGAAAGCCTTAATATCCCTTATTTTCTAACCCTATCTATGCGAATTCTAATTACAATTGCTCACTTTTTTAAACCCGAAGATAAGAGTATCCATGATTCTCGACGCAAGAATCCCCAGCCACGTTTGGCTGCATTAAGTTACAGTCTGGCTGCTTTACATCAATTGTTTAGTAAATCTCAGAGTATTATCAATATCAATCAAAAATTAGCTTTTCCGGTTAACCAGCCCCTAGCTAACGATTTGGATATTGTGATTTGTACAACTAAAAACTGTCATCTTTTGGAAAAACTGCGCGTACCGGCTCATTTTTATCAGCATTATCCTACACAAGCAGAACCTATGCTTTTGGGGTTTGAGTGCCAAGCGGTGTTGCGAGATTGCTTGGGCGAATATGATTATTACTGCTTTATGGAAGACGACCTGATTATACACGATCCTTGGTTTTTTGTCAAACTATATTGGTTTACTAAAGAGGCAGGCGATCGCTGTTTGTTGCAACCCAATCGTTATGAAATCTCTACCCAAGGGCTTGCTTACAAAGCTTATGTTGATGGTGATATATCTAAGAAAGCAACTGAGCGGTTTCAAAATTTAAGCGATCGCCCGCAACTAAAAAGTACAATTATGGGAGTGCCGATGGTGTTTCGTCGCGCTTTGAATCCGCATTCTGGTTGCTATTTTTTGAATGCTAATCAAATGGCTCATTGGGCTATTCAGCCTGATTTTCTCGATCGGGATACCAGTTTTATTGGCCCGTTGGAAAGTGCTGCTACTTTAGGAATTATGAAAAATTTTTTGGTGTATAAATCAGTAGCGCAACAAGCAAGTTTTTTAGAAATTCAGCACTATGGAACTAAATTTTTGAGTATGATTGGGGGTCAGATTAATTTAGCCATGTCTGAAGGCTGAGATTTTGCCCAATTGCTAATAGCTAATTGCTCATTGCTTATTGCCTCTGTTGCAGCCATTAGCAATTAGCAATTAGCACTAAAATCTAACTAAAATTTTCCAGAGCGATCGCAATCCCTTGTTTGAGGGCAGGTGGTAGATTACGATCGGCGACCAGAGCCTCTAATTTTGGCGCCACTCCAGAGAACTTTTTTAACGCTGCGATCGCGTGCCATTTTACCCCCTCATCTTTATCTGCCAACATTTGAATTAGCGAATCAATCGCCGCCGGATCTTTGAGATGTCCCAAACTCGTTGCCAAGGTTTGTTTTACTCTAGGATGTTGAATTGTCGGATAGTTGGAATGCAAAAGATCGAGCAAAATCTTAGCAGCGAGAGGTACTACATCAGACTTTTCTACTCGTCCTAAAACCGCGATAATTTCGTGGGAAACTATGTCAGTATCCTTTGGGAAATCGAGGGTTGGTAATTCTTCCTTGGTTGTCAGGGATAGATTCCGCTGTGCGATCGCTTGTTGTAAATAAATTAGCGCTTTTGGTGTCTCGATCCAGCCCAAACTTCGCACAACTTGAACTTGTAACGATAGGGGCGCGGTTCCCTTTTGCAGCAGGGCAAACAAAGCTTCGGCGGCGGCGTCTGTTCCCATCCGCCCTAAAGCAATCGCAGCTGCATTGCAAACTTCTAAATTCAAGTCCCAAAGTTGCTTGGTCAACTGAGCGACCAATTCTAATTCTCCCTGCAATTGCGACCTAAAACCCAACCCGATTGTCGCTTCTCGCCTCACTGGCGCTGCGGTATCTTTGAGCGCATCTAATAAAACCGGCGGAATCCGATCGTCGTGAAAGCTGGCGAGCGCTTCTATAGCTGTTGTTCTAACTGTTACTTCTTTATCTTGGATAACACTGAGCAGCGGTGCAATGGTTTCTGAGTGACGGATATGGGAAAGTGCCCTCACTGCTAGGGATCGGGTATCGTCTCGATTCAGCATATCCGTTAAAGCGTCGATTGCTAAGCGAAAGGCGGTAGCATTTTTTGCAGATGCACCGAGACTTGCTAACGCGGCTGCTGCCATTGCGGTTAAATCTTCGCTATCGGAAGTTTTGAGAACGTTTACCAAAGCAGCGATCGCTTCTGGTTCGTGGAAATCGCCTAAAATCCTGGCAGCAAACCAGCGTAACTCTCGATCTTCTTCGGCTTCGTCTGCCAAAATCTCTACCAAGGGAGCGATCGCAAAACTTCCCAGTCGCGGGAAAACCTTCGCCACTTCCCAACGTTGGTGAAAATCGCCGGTTTCCAGAATTTCTAACGCTAAAGTTAGGAGTAAATTTATATTAGGTAAGGCTTGCTTTTCTGCTCCAGGTGCGGCTGTAGTCCTTATTTTCACCGGCAGTTGTTCCAGGCATTGGTTGAGCAATGACCAATTTTTTTGCTCAACTGCACAAGCAGCCTGTTCTAGAACGTTTAACATGATCGTTATTTGAGCGAGTTGGGTTGTAACAAAAAATCGCCCCTGTCATTAGGAGGCGATCGCCTTGTCAATCGGAGGGCTTGGAGTAGGTGCAACACAAAACTGACACAAAACACGCATAGCTATTTAACTCGCTTGTTTTGAAGTTTGCTTCCTGCTTCAGCCAAGGGAATAGGCTCCTTCTTGTCCACAGGCGTAAATTCCGCAGTTGCGCGACGTACTTGATGTTTTACACAAAACACAATATTCGCTTCTCCAAGTTGGTTTTTGTAACTTTTACTACGGAATGTCGTTGCTGATGATTATTATGCATCAAAATAATGCGGTGTCATCATATTTAATTTTAGATCTAGCTCGATCTCACCAATACTGAATTACCTTCAATCTTGGCTTGGTAAGTTTTTAGCGGCTTATCCGCCGGACCAGCAACAACGGTGCCGTTAGTAGCGAATTTAGAACCGTGACAAGGGCAGATAAACTCGCTTCGCTGCGACCTCCAATCTACAGTGCAGCGTAAGTGAGGACAAGTAGGATTAACTGCCACAAGTTGGTTGTTAGCAGTAGGGTTGCGGACAACCAAAACCGGACCAACAGCAGATTGCTTGTTGAGGATTTGGCCTTTCTGAGTTAAATCCGCCACCGTACCGACAACGACAAAGCGATCGCTCCGAGGAGAACTGGCGACGGCTGTGTCTGTGGCGGTGTTATTTGTCTGTGCTTGACTATCGCTCTTATCAGAGGAACAGGCGGCAAGCACCACCGGCATCGAACTCGCTAACCAACCCACACCCACCCAGCCCAGAAAGGCACGACGATCCATAAAAAACTCTCAGCGCTTCCAAATAAAACTTTAGCAATTACTCTGAGCGAAAAAGAAGCTGAGCGAGCTGAGCGAGCTGAGCGAGCTAGTGAAGATAGAGAAGAAATTACTTCCTTGTCCCCCTTGTCCCCCTTGTCCCCCTTGTCCCCCTTGTCCCCCTTGTCCCCCTTGTCTTCCTTGTCCCCCTTGTCCCCCTTGTCCC
>ERZ1066132.94-NODE-94-length-42605-cov-7.921457_pt1 | contig 42605 bp, 65 predicted proteins | sample MGYA00382779_ERZ1066132 | MGnify/ENA primary metagenome ERZ1066132 (study PRJEB33369, sample SAMEA5778362) | biofilm metagenome | biome: Industrial cooling water; feature: Water cooling tower basin; material: Biofilm | place: United Arab Emirates | collected...
TACTCCAGCCAATAGTCGCGCTCCGTCTGCAGCTTCGCCAAGGTCGGCACGGAGCCGCCTACGCGAGCCTCGTACTCAGCAATCCTGGCGTCAGCCCGCGCCCGCGACTGCAGGAAGGGGCGCATGTTGCGGTTGTGCTCCATGTCCTCCAGCAGCTTCTGGAACTCGGCACCAGCACGCTGCACCTGCAGCTGCTCTGTGCCCAGGGCGACGTTGGCAGCCGACACAGCCTTGGCGGCTTCTGCCCGCTTGCGCACAACATCCAGCGGCGCCGTTTCTTCCAGCGCAGCTGTTTCCAGCGCTGTGCGCGCAGTTCGTGCTTCCGTGTACCCCATGTCTACCATGAGCTTGCGCATTTCCAGCTGCTGCTTCCGCGCGTCCAGGATCTGGCCACGCACAGCGTCAGCCTCGTCTGTCAGCCCAGCACGCTGCAGCTCACGCATCAACTCCATGCGCTGCGAAATGCTGTCCTCCAGCGGATCCTCCGCCCGCATTTCAGCAGGCGTAGACGCAACAGCAAGGGAGGCAAGCCGCTTGGCCCTGCCTAACTTCTCAGCTCGCTCAGCCGCTTCGTCCTGGACGAGGCCAGCCTTGACTAGGCCCTGCCGCAAGACGTTGCCTAGAAAAGCGCCTGCTGTGGCAGAGCCGAAGTCTACGCCATTGCGCGTGCTGGCGCGGGCCAGCTGCTCCTTGCGCCACTCGCCTTCGCGTAGCTGGCGCAGAACGGCGCTGTCAATCAGATTCAGACTCTCGAAAGCGTCAGCCATGATTTTCTCCGCCTCAGCTCAGGCCTGGAATCTTGATGGGAGACAGGCTACCCAGCAGGCTACCAAAGAAGTTGCCTTGCGCGCTTGCGCCAGCCATGCCACCTTGCAGCATCATGTTGGCTGCGTTGGCGCCGCTCTGGTTCACGGCGCTACCTGCAGCAATCATGTTCTGGATACCCTGGTTGGTCGGAGCCAATGCCGCGCTGATGCCGCCTGTTGCGCCCAGTGCGCGCTGCAGCAGGCTGGAAGCCAGCTGGTCCTGGAAGCCGCCTACTTGCAGCCCGCCACCAATGCTGGACAGGAAACGCCCCAGCTCGCTCGACGCCAGCGCCTCGCCCTGTCCAAACAAGCCACCGCCTGCCTGCGCCATCTGGCCAGCAATGCCAGCGCGGGACTGCGCTTCCTGCTGCGCCAGGCCAATAGCCTGCAGCGCGCGGTTATCGCGCGCCATGAGCTGGCTCTGGTCCAGCTGGCCCAGCAAGCGGCTGCCTGCTGTGTCACCTGCGCCCAGCCGGCCACGGCTGAACAGGTTGTTGAGCATGGAGCGTGTCTGGCTTTCTTCGCCAGGCCGTGCCAGATTCTCCAGCCTGTCAAACTGCGTCTGCGCGAACTGGTCCGGGTTGAAGGTGCCAAGGCTGGCAGCGTAGTTCTGCGCTGCGTCAAGGAAGGGCAGACCCGCTGCACCAAACAAGGCGCGCGACTGAGCACCTTGCCCCATGCCTGCGCTTATGACTTGGTTGGGATTCAGGTTGACGTTGGGCGACGGTACTGCCGCTGCCTGCGCACCAAACTGCGCGCCCAGGCCCTGGAACATATTGACGAGGCTAGAGCCAGGCCCGCCGCCAAAGCTAAGGCCGCCTGTACGCGTCAGGCTACCTTGGCCAAAAGGCGTGTTGGCGTTGAAGTCTTGCCACTGCGCCATCTGCGCGCTTTTCTTGGCTGCGTCCTTGGCAGCGCCTGCGCCTGTAACAGTGTCCAGTACCTTACCCATAAGTGCTCTCTCAGGTTAGCTCAGTCAGGCCGCTTCAGGCCAACATAGTATTGGTCCAGCAGCTTGCCGTTGCGGAGAAAGGATGCTTTGTTGACGCCTTCGCGCTGAAAGCCAACACGTTGCGCAAAGCGCAGGACAGGGGCATCCGTTGTCGGGAACATAGCTACCAGCTTTTTCATGCGTGTGCGAAGCTGAAACAAGTGTGCGCACCCCAGCTTGGTTAGCTCCACGTTCTTGGGGTTGCCCCACAAGTCCGGGTCAATGATGATGTGCAGGTCATTGACACTGTCTGTCAGAATGCGGCTCAGAAGAAAGCCATGCAGCGTGTCGCCATCAGCCAAGGCAATGACGTACATGCCCTCCATGTCAGGCCAGTACTCGTCCTTGCTGCAGGACTCGTCCTCACTTATTGTGTTCCACACCCTGTCCTTCAGGGCTATCGTTCTCAGCAGCTCGGCGTTGAAGATCCTCTTGACGCGCATTCAAGTCCCCCTTGAGTAGACGCTTCTCCAAGTCTGTCTTGCGCAGGTTGGAGCGATGTAGTTTGATGGCAAAGCCACCGGCTGTAATGGCAACAAGCGTCGCCACTATCTGAAGTCCGTCCTGGACGAAGGGCATCCATGCAAGAGCTGCGCTCAAGCCGCTAACGGCTGTAGCTGCTCCTGGCGCGTGATCCTGCGCCGCTTGGACTGCTTGCTGTAGCATTCTCATACCAGATTACGGAACAAAAGTAGGTATGCCAATCAAGCGGCCCGCTCTAGACACGCCGCTAACAGGAAAGGTAATAGACTGTGGTCCTGTCGCCCCGCCCGGAAAAATCTTCCACCACACAGAACCTACTGCCGACTCAGGGCCATATGTGTCGAAGCTGAACATGGTGGTGGCCCAGGACGTATCAGGAGGATTAGGGCGGTCCCCTACCGCTGAAATTGGGTGGTGGACATGGCAGAACAAAACCATGCCTCCTTGCGGGGGCAATGTGATACTAGGGAGAGTCAACAACGTGCCGCTTGTGCCGTTGCCGGTACTACCAACAATGATGGCGCTTCCCCCGTTCCAGGCTGCGTTTCTTAAAAAGCGCCTTCCACCATATGCTAACGAGAAGTAAGACCCGATTGGGCGGGGCCTTATATTCTCCTGAACGCCGTCACCCCGGTAAAATCCCATGCTGCCCGTTCCCCAACCTGTTGGCGGGGAGGGCAACGTAACATAAAAAGGCTGCTGCGTGGCGGGGTTTGGTAAACTAACGCTGCCCCAGTCGTTCCACGGCGTATTGTTTCCGCCAACATCATGGCCGTTTAAGTACGACACGATGGCAATGTCGTTGTTTTGGTGGGCAAACTCTGTCCACGGATCTGGTACGTCCGCGTTAAATGTAATCTGCGGTACAGTGACCCAGTACGGCGCGGGTGGCGGCGGAGGCACCCACGCACCGCGTACACGCCTGTCTCCAAAGCGCTGGCTCATCCCAACTCCACGATGCTGAGATAGCTGTTCTGCACGCCAGCCAGGGCGTTGCGCGCGGCGCTGCTGACAGCGCGAATCTGACACGTCTCGCCTGCCGACAACGAAACAGCTGTGCTGAGTTGCAGGCGAATAGTGTACGCGGTACTGTCTGCGTCATTGCGCTGAGCGACCTTGGCCACCTCTGTCGTGCCAGGGGCTTCTACGATAAGGTCTGCTGTGCCGCCTGCAGGCACGTTCTCTACTGCTACTGTCGCAGCGACGAGCAGTCTCGCGCCGTTGGCGCCAGCTGTGTACACGCCTGTAACAACGTCGTAAGAGCCGCGCTCCAGCACGCCGTAAGCCTCTGCGCCAAAGACTAGCGTAGCTTCCGTTGCAGCTGCCAGCGACTGGTTGCCACCCAGATACCACTTGCCGTCGCCAAGCGGGTTGCCCCGGAAGGCAGACACAGGCGTGCGGAAGTGGCCAGCTTCGCTGGCGTCATAAACGACAATCTCGTCGTTGTCTTCGTCCAAGGCAACCAGCTCGTCCAGGCCAGGAATGTCCAGGTCAAGCGTCACGTCGCTTGTCAGCGGGCCACCGCCTGCCAGGCCCTCGCCTGCAATGACATCGAGGTTGGCATGGTCAATGAGCTGCGACGGACCGACGCCGCCCAGGTCCGACACGTCCAGCTCGCCCAGATCCACAACGAGACTGCCGCCGCTAAAGTCAAGCCCAGCGCCTAGCGCCAGCCATTGCAGCGCATTGGCAGTATCGTTCCAGTACAGCAGGTTGTCGGCGCCAGGGTCAGTCAGCTCACGCAGGTCGTATACGGCGCCAGCGTTGTACTGCGCCCAATCTGTCACGCCCGCAGGCGTCAGCAGCGTGTCGGCGCTGTTGCCTGCTTCTGCCTGCGCCTGTGTTGCCAAGTCCTCCACGTCGAACTTGGTGGCAATGGCAGTAGCAATGGCATCAAACTCTGCTGCCAGCTCCGTGCCAAGGATGAGCTTGTCCGGGTCGCCTGTGTTGAGGGCGTCCTTCGGGGCGTAATCAACAATGATGCTGTAGTCGCTCACCCAGCTCTCCCAATCTTGGCGTGCATACCAACTTCCTGCAGCGCGACCTTGGCGTCTACATCCAGGCTGCGCACTGCCAGCTCCAGCTGAACCAGCAGGCCTTCGCCCATGCCGCCAACATACTGGCGCCGCATTCTGTGGCCTGTACCGTACTCGTCAATGCCGTACTCGCCCAGCCCGTACTCGCCGCCTTCGGCTATGTACTCGTTCTCCATGACTTCCGTGTACTGCCACGGGCGGTAGTCGAAGCCCCAGCGTGCTGTGCAGCGCACTGTCTCGCGGCCATAGAGCACGGCGTAGAACTGCTTCACAATCTTCAGGCGGTTGTGCAGCTCGTCACCGCCATTCATCCAGGGCGAGGCGTACTCCATGTCGTAGATGGCGCCGTCGTCTCTGTACGTGTCGTACTTGGCGACCTCGCCGCCAGCCAGGCCAAACCAGATGGAGAAGTCGCTGCGCTGGCAGATGGCCTTGAACGGCAGGTTGTTCCAGGTAGCACACCTGTACACGCCGTCCCCAACAGGGCGCGTGTCAATGAGCAGAATAGTCTGTTCCTCTTGGAACAGGTACAGCACGAAATCGTTCTCTGGGGAGTAGATAGCCTGGATGGTGCCTGCTGCTGCAATGTTCTCGCGCACGAGCTTGCGCGCAAGCGCTTGCACGTTGTCAGTCACGGCAACGAGCGGGTTGACCTTCTCCGCCACGACGCGGCCCAGGCTCTGCACACCCTGCGGCGAAAGGAACCACAGGTCGCCCTCCCCAATGGACACGACGCCGTCAGGCGACAAGGCGCCTGTGCCCTCGACCGTGTCCACCACGTACATGTTGTCAGGATCCACGCCCAGCACGGAGCCGCTGCCGTCCACGTAGGTGATGACGTGGCGGCGCCCGAAGACAACCAGCGACGCCCCGAAGGCTGCCAGCGCTGTCACTTCGTCCAAGCCCAGCGTCCACACGTTGTCCAGGTCCAGGGCGCCTGTCAGCGGCCCTGTCCAGTCCAGCCCGTTGGCCAGCGACGAGTACGCAACTTCCGAAGTGCCGTCTACGCCGACCCAGATGCGCCCAAAGGCTGCCAGGATGGTGCCATTCGTGACAGGGCTAGTAGCAATCTCTGTCAGGTTGCCGCTGCCGTCAAACGTGTGCACGCGGTGCCCTGGGGCAGTAGCGTAGGCAATGTCGCCAAAGTTGACGAAGCGCCACTTGACTGTGACGCTGCTGACGCTGCCTGTAATGTTGCTCCAGGTCTGCCCGTTGTCAGTGCTGCGCCAGAACTCCACGACAGGGCCTGCCCTGCGCGAGGCTGCCAGCAGCTCAGTCGCCCCGCTGTAGCGCTGGTACTCATGCAGCCGCCACACGTCTGGCGTATTTGTCATGGGCGTGACCGTCTGCACGGCATAGCCCTTGCGCAACTCCAGCATACCAGAGTCACCGAAGACGACATTGCGCAGCTTCAGCGCCCAGTTGGGGCTTTCAAAGCCTGCTGTCGTGGCGCGCTCCGTGTTCAGCCCCAGGAACCCAGGACCAACCAGCGGCAGCGGCGCCAGCGGCGCCTGCTTGAGTTTTGCGCGGTTGCGCTGCATTAGTTCTTCCAGTACCCGCCGTCGTAGAGAGTGTCGCTGGCCAGTACCCAGTCAGCGGCGCTGCTGTCTCGGCTCAGAGCTTCCGAAAGAGCGTCTTCGTACCGTTCCCACCACCTGTTGCTGTCTCCGCCCAGGTCCTCGCCGCGCTCATCGAAAGCAATGGCTGTGGCAGCCAGGACAACAGGCCGCCACGGCACCAGCAGCTCGTCGTCGTCTGCGACGAGATCGTCCTGCGGATTCTTGACAACGAGCTTGTAGTTGCGAATGCCTTCAGGCGCGTAGGGAAAGCGCACGCTAAGGCCAGCCCCGTTGTCGTACACAGACACGACGTTGGGAATACCAACTGTCTGCGCCAGGACTTCGCGCTGGTGCAAGGCTCTGTCTTGCGTCCAAAGGCGCAGCCTGTGTGCTGGCAGCGTTGTCACGTCCCAGAACAAGGGCTGATTGCGCTCGTCCATCAGCAACTCAGCTCGCTCTGTCGTCACAACAGAGGCAACGAGTGGGTCTGTCAGGTCGTACTCAGCCTGCGCTGCAACGGAGTCGAAGGTAATGGTCTGGCGCAGCGCCGACCACTTCCAGCGATTTTCCACCATGCGCTTGGCTTCGTTGATGCACTGCCCTGTGAAGATAACGTCGCCGCTTTGCGTGACGCTGGTCCAGGTCGCGCCATTGCTGCGGCGTAGGTTTTTGCCTACGTCGTTAAGCAGCTGGAGGAACGTCTTCGGCACGGGCAGCTCCTTGCAAAGCAGCAGTCAGTTTCTGCGCCAAGGCTACAAGCACAGCAGCCTCTTGCAGGTTGTTGGTAGGCACGCGCTTCAGGAAGAACAGCAGGTTGTTTATGTCCTCTGGCGTCATGGCGTAATCTCCGGGCCGTAAGCGTACTTGAACATAGAGCCAGGCTTGGCCTTGATGACAGCGCTAGCCGCGTTCTCAACACAGATGCCTGCTTGTATGAACATATCTTGCTCCAGGCCCCAGATAGTCCCGTAGCCGCGAATCATGTTTTGCCCAGACGCTGCCGCTGCTACAGGCGAGTCTGTGCCAAAGGCAATGGCGGACATGCCTGCGCCGTACGCAAAAGAGTGCGTGCTTGTTGTCAGGCCTCTGTATTGCACGCCGCCGTAAGCAACTACCAGCTTGAGGTCCCCGAAAAAGCCAGCCGGAAAGCCAGCAATACCTGCGCCTGCGCCTGTTGTTGTCGCGTTAACCTCCAAGTTAACAACAAGTTCGTACAAGCATGGCCTGTTTTTCGGAATCTTGGCGACCAATTCCGGGACGGTAAGAGTAGAGCCGGCGCTGCCCCCCAGATTTGGCGCAGCCAGCGTAACTTCGCGCTGCAGTACGAGCGTGTGCCACTCGTTTGCAGCAGGTTGCCACAAGGCTGCTTTTTCAACAATACCAGCATCCGAAAGCACCTTGAAGCCAGTAGCGTCTGTGTACTGCAGTCTGCCCTTCGGCGGCACGCGCCCGTTCCACAAGATGTACGCATTTGCGCCGTCAAACAACTCCACGCGAAACTGCGCAAAGGTATCAGCGGGGTTGTACAGAAGAATCTGGTCAACAATGTGGTAGCGCGAGCTAGCTGGCGCTGTTACAATGGTAGTAGTGCTGCTGGCTGCCGGGGAAGCCACGTGCCGGCTGGGCACGTACACAGACGCACTTACTTCCCTATAGGAAGCAATGCTTTGCAAAGCTGCTGCATTGGCAGCTGCAGCGACGACGCGAAGAACATCGTCTGTCGTGCTCAGGACAATCACGGCTGATACTCAGCCCAGCAGATGACGGAGCCAGGCTCCACGAAGACGTTCTCTGCAATCTCAGCGGCCACCTGCATCTTCAGGCCAGCAGCAACTGTGTTTTCTGGCACAAGCAGCATTTCGTGGTAGCACAGATTGCCGCCATATCGCTGGGCCAAGGCACTGGCGGCGCCAACCGTGGGAATGCTGGAAGGCGTACCATAAGAGATATTTTCTGCCGACGCTGAAGCTGGCGTTCGTCCGTGCCCGGCGCCGAAGCCTGTAGTAGTAAACGTCACGCCGTCAAGGTTCATTCGCATACGAACGCCTGTCGTCCCATTCAGTGTGCGCATGTTAGCAAAAGCGCGAACTAGATAGTAGCGGCCCGCTACTACGTCCACTTCCATCCCAGTGACGTTGCTAAGCGTCGTGCCACTCGTGTGGGTGTATTCGCTCTCCAACCACTTGAACTGCCAAGGTACTGGTCGCTGTGCATTGGCACCTGCCAGGGCCGCGACAATTTCAATGCCAGCAGCAGAGTAAACGCGCCAGCCTGCTTCCCTGGTAAACTCCAGCCGCTCGCCTACGCCCAGCGCGCCCCGCCACAACGGATACGCATTTGTGCCGTCGTACAGTTGCATGGTCAGCGTGTGCGCGACCGTGTCAGCGTTGTACACGGAGACGTGATCAATGACACGCTGCGTGCTGGCCCCTGGGCTGGCTACCAGCGTAGCTGGCGTCGTGCCATTCGTTTCCGCCAGGCTGCGGCCAGGCGTGTACGCAGTTGTGGTCACGTCGCGCCAGGACGCCACCATCTGCAGCGGGTTGGTCGTGTGTGCAGCCAGCAGGACTGCGCGCAAGACATCAGACGTTGTCGAGAGAATTATCATGCGCCCAGTGTCCTCGCCAATACTTGAGCTTGCGTCAGCCCGCCACCACCGCCACCGCCCGCGCCTGGGATCCAGGTCGAAGTGCCTGCGTCCCAGACAAGCGTGTCGCCGTCAGTCAGCCCCGTCAGGTCTACGTCGCCCAAGTCGCCAAGACTGCCAAGCGCCAAAGGCGCGAAAGGGCCAAAGACAGCGGCGGCGTCGTCAATGAGGTACAGACCGTCCGACTTGACGTACAGCCGCCAGAAGCCTGCCGCAGGCGTTGCTGGATCGCTGCCTTGCTCTGCAAACTGGATGGCGGAAATGTTGGCGTTCTTGATGTTAGGCATACGCGGGCGGCTCGTCCAGAATTACGTTGTCGTCGTCGTCCAGCATGAAGTCCAGGTCTTCGTCCAAATTGAACCAGACTTGCGGCGTGCGCGGCTCCCACTGCGCCAAAGGCGCGTTCCACGTGTACGGGTAGTAGTTGGCGCTGCCAGGCGGCAGGCCCCCGCCAATGCTCTGCCACGCGGATCCGTCCCAGAACTCAGCCCCATTCAGCACTGTGCGCAGCATGGCTGTGCCGTCATGGAACAGCGTGCTGGCGCCGTCAGGATCGAAGGTAGCCAGCAGTGCAGGTGCACCGCCTGTTTGCGTGCCGCCTAACGCAAGCTGCCCTGCTTCACGCTGTACTTCGAGGAAGGCGCTGTCTGCGCCAAAATCGTAGTAACCTCGGACGGCAGCATTGGCCAGAAGTAGCTCATCGCCAATGAGGCTGCCGCCTGCTTCCACGTTGCCAGCAGCGCCAAGCTGGCCTGCGGCCACAGCTCCAGAGACACTTGCATTGGCGAAGGAACCAAGGGCAGCATACACACCTCCTGCCTGCACTGTGCCAGCTTGCAGAGCGCCAGCAATGTCAGCAGCATTGGCTGCCAGAGTGTCGGCGCTGGCAGGGCCGCCCACAACGAGGCTGCCTGCAATTGCGCCGCCGCCAGAAAAAGAAAAGCCGGCCCCTGTCAGGAGGCCGGCTATAGCGAGCGTGCCCCCCAGCGCGGCATTACCGCTTACAGTCAGGCCGCCCAGACTAGCGGCGGATGCCGCTAGCGATGTCACCTGCGCAACAGCTGCCGAAAGCTGGCCTGCTACTGTCAGGTCGTTTGCAATGGTAAGGTTGTTGGCAACAGCCAGGTTGTCTAGCGACAGGCTGCCACTCAGCGTGTAGGAGCCAACAAGGCCCTTACCATTTTCCCAGAGTCCGTCAACGGCGTCGTAGATGAGCAGGTCACCTGCGGCAGGGTTGACAATGGACAAGTCCTCGACATCAGCCAGCGTCGTTTTGGCCTTCAGCGGCTTGTTGCGACGGGTTACGCCTGGCATGGCTGCTCCGGGGACTGTGAAAGCTGTGCCGGGGTTTTACGGCTCCCGGCAGGCCGAGGGGGCCTGTTCGGCCCTGGCTCAGGCCGGAACGACGAACGGAATGACGTTCGTTGCCCGGACTTCCTTGACACCGTAGATGCAGTGCCAGGTCAGCTGAGTTGCAAGGAACTCGGAAAGGAACGCGGAGACCGCTTGGATCTTCAGCTGCTCAACCAGGACGAAGGCGCCCTTGTGCAGCAGAAGCCCTGCGCGCTGGTCAGCGCTGGAGGCGCCGTCAGCTACGAACGGGCAGTTGCTCGTCACGTAGACAGGCACGCCGTAGAGGTCGCCCATCCGGCCCGTGCGAATGACGTTGCCGCCAGCTGCTTCGCCCGTGAAGGCCTGTTCCGTGAACCGCGCAATGCCGCGCAGCGATTCCAGCTCGACCGGGGGGATGACCCAGGCGCGGCCTTCGTGCGGGACGTTGTTGTCGTCCATGGTCCGCAGCATACGCCGGATGCCAGCGTCTGCCAGTGCCGTTGCGTTGCCAGCGTTGCCGTTGGCTGCCGGGTTCCAGGTCGTGCTGCCGTTGCTGCCAATGACAGCGTCGCCGTACTCGGCGCCAGGAACCGTGCCGCCAGGCGCCGGAGTCGTGCTCGGAGCGCTGCGACCCAGAAGGTGCAGATCCCAGTCGATCTTGCGCGACAGCGCGTAGCCAGCGTCGTCCACGTAGGCCCGGCGCATCGACGGCATGGCCTGCACCTCAGCGAACTTCTCAATGAGTACAGTGTACTCAATGTGCTTGTCGATGAGGATGTCCACCAGGGTCGAGTTGGTCACGTTCGGCGTGACTACCGTCTCCTGTGCCTTCGGGTTGGCCACGCCACGGGCGAATGCCGGGACATGGATGGTATCGCCGTACTGGCCGACGAAGTTCCAGCGAGTCACGAGGCCAGCGAGGATGCGCGACGCTTTGTACGGCGCAATGACCTCGTTGGACCACATCTCCGGGACGTAGGCGCCTGCCTCGACTGCCGGGTTGGTTGTACCAGCGATGAAATCGCCAGTGGTGAAGTTGGGCATTTACTTGCTCCTTGGGTTATGGGAAGGTCACGCGGCCTTCGGAGTACGCTTCTTGGATGCGTGCCTGAATGTCAGGCGCCCAGTATTTCTCCGGGTTCTCCACCTGCAGCCTGTGCAGGACGGACGCGCTGTACACTGGTTTGCCAGACTTGTCGCCTCGCGCCCCGCCACCACCACTACCAGTGGTGGATACGAGAGCAGGCGGCGCCTCCGGCGCCTTTGCAGGAGCACCAGGCTGGGACGTAGCGGGTGCACCTTCGGTAGCAGCTGCAGGGGCAGCGCTGCCCTTCAACTCCTTGAACTCCTCCCACGCTTCCCACAGGTCGTCGGCAGCGTCGAAGTCGAGGTTGTTGGGGTCACCAAAGGCTTTGGCGGCCAGCTTCTGCCGGCGCTGCGACTTCTCCACGAACTGCACGAAGGCAGGGTCGTTGATGTCAGCAGCGGCTGTCGGATGCGCGCGTTCGAAGTCGAGCGCACGCGCCTTCAGGTCCAGCTCGTCAAGGCGTCTCGCAACGGGATCCAGCTTGGAATCAACCAGCTTGCTGGTTGCCTCCTTCGGCTTTCGCGCGAAATCCGTGTCATTCAACACGTCTTCGGGCGAGGCCTGCCGGCCAGTATCGCCTACGTCTCTGAGTTTGAGAGCCTTGTCAACCAGCCCTTCCAGCGTCCCAACGCGCTGTCGCAGTTCGCCCTTCTCTTGGCCAAGCCGGCCAATGTAGGACTCCTGCTCTCTGGCAATGGCCAGCAGCTCTGCTGCTGTCTTGCCCCGGTACTTCTCCGGGACATCATCGCCAGTCAGTGCGTCTGCTGCCGCAGGCTGCGGCGGCGGAGACGAGGGCGGAGCTTGGGTTGCGTTCGCGGCAGGGGCGAGAATGTCGTCGCCGCCGCTGTTCTCAGGGTCTTCAATCAGGTACGCGGGCATGTCTTTCTCCAAATTGCGCCAGCGATATGCTGGTTATGCAAGGAACAAGCAGGTCGTGGAGAGGGAACTACTCGTGGGTGCCGTGCCGCGCGAGGTTCCGCTTTTCGATTCTCTGCTTTTGCTCACGCATCTTGACCCACTTGTCCACAGCTGTTCCCATTGCGTCCGAAGAAGACTCTCCGTTTGCAGCCATGTCTGTGTAGTTCAGATGCGCGGCACCGATTAGCCTCTCAAGGGCAGAGTGTCCGCAGTGGGGGCAAGGCGAACTTGGCGAGTTGCCTGGCTTGACCCAGTGTTCAGACACTGCGCCGCATGAGCGGCATTGGCAGTCGCTGAGGACCATGCGGGTTGCCTACGCCCGCCAGTCGCCTGCTTCTGCCGGCGCTTCGGTATCAGCGCCTCCCCCCAGCTGTCCAGTGGCAAAGAGAAATTCGTTCTCAATGACATCCTTCAGGCTGAGGATGTACAGAAGGGTCTTCCGCGTGCCCTGGATGCGGCCCAAGTGGGCCAGATCCTGAGCATGGTCGTACTCCTTCTGCACGACTTCAGCAATGGGTTCAAGACGCGCCGTTACACGCGCCCAGAACGCTGAGCCGAAGCCTTGTTGGTACATATCCCACTCTGCGCGCTGTTCCGGCGTCAGCAGCGTGGTGTCAACTATTACGCGCTCTTCCATTGCCCTGTGCCCCCTGTGGCTTGTTGGCGTCAGCTACCGCTTTGAAGGTAGCAATGTCATTCTGGCGGCTGAACTCAGCCAGCTCGCCCAGCTCAATCTGCAGCCGCGCAAACTCAGCTTGCAGCTCTGCCGATGCTACGCCAGGCTTGCTCAGCTCCGTCTGAATCTGCGCCATGCGAAGCATGGTGTCAGCCTCTGTCAGCCGCATCTTGACGGCCAACGTGGAGTTTTCCAGCTGCTTGTTCATGATCTCAGCTTCAGCTGCCTGCATCTGCAGCTCCGACAGCTTCTGCTGCATGGGATCCGGCTGCGCGTCCTGCTCCAGAGCAGCTTCCAGCTCAGCCTTGTACGGGCTGTTGCTGTTGTCGAAGATGGCTTTGATGATGACGCGCTGCGTTGCGCTGCCAGGCGGCACAAGCGATAGCAGCTGCGTCAGCTGACTCTGCTCCAGCTCGCGCGCAACAATGCCAAGCGTGCCAGCAATGCGGAACTTCAGGCCTGCCGGGTAGCGCGTCGCGTCGTACTGCTGGCGGCGCCAGAGAATGCGCTGTACCAGCGGCTCCAGGAAGCTCTTGTTGATGTTGCGCAGGGCGCGCTTCGTTCGCTTCACGAACGTGGACGCAATCATGGACGTGCCGCCCAACGTCTCATTGCGCCTGTTGGCTTCAATGGGCGTTGCGGAGTCCATGGCGCCTGTGCCCATCTGCACCATGCGCTCCATTTCCGCTGTCTGCGCGAAGGAGGCTTGATCCAGACCAGGGAAGCTGAAGGGCATCAGGCTTTCCTTGGGCGCCCCGTTGGTCAACCAGACCTTGCCAGGGTAGACGCGAAGGTCAAACCCACGCGGCAGCGAAGTCTGGTCAGCTGCCACCATGGGGTTGGTAATGAGGGCCAGCGCGTCCATTCGCGCGCGAAGCTCTGCGTCAAGGCCTTTCTGGGGATTGTACCCCTTCTCCATGACGCCTCTGCCCCAGAAGCGGCCAGGCACGCGCTCAAACGGCGCTGCCACAATGCTTCTGTCGCCCATTAGGAACGGGTTGCGGACAGCGCGGGCCAGGAAGTGCTTGTCGAAGATGGTGACAATGGCCTCAATCATGGGGCCGTCGCCTTCGAAGTCGCCTGTCGCTGTCTCTTGCCCTTCCGGCTTGACTTCCGCCTCTGCCAGCGGGTCTTCCTCTACAGCAGGCGCATTGCCTGCCTCCAGAAGCCGCAGCGGCACAAGCCCGTGGTACTCCGTGACAAGCACGGCGTTCGGGTTGACCTTGACAAGGTCTTCCGGGTCCTTGCGCTCTGGCTTCCAGTCGAAGTCAGCGTTGCGCGAACCTGCCCCGCCTGCGTACTTCGCGCCGAAGGGCTGCTGAAGCAGCCACGCCCTGCTCTTGGTGCACTCGTGGACAACGCCTAGCATTTCGTCTGTGCAGGTCGCTTCCGGGTCCACAATCAGCTCATCAGCTGGAATGGGCAGCGCCTTGACGCAGACGTAGGGGGCTGTGTCTACCGTCTGGTTCGTGACACCTGTCAGCGGGTCTTGCGACGTGACAATGGTGCGCTCTTGCTTGACCTCAACGACAATCTTGGCAGCCAGCGTGCCAAACAGGCCGCCGTTCAGGAATGCGTCAGCAACGGCAGCGGGGACGTTGTCCTTGTCCAGGTCTTGCAGCAGCTGCTGTTGCAGCCGCCCTGTCGGAACGGAGACCAGGTTGCCTTCTTCGTCAGGTTCCAGGTCTGGCAGCAGGTCTACCCAGTTCTCCCGCCCAAAGACAGCTTCTTCCATCTCCGCGACGCTCATTTCGAGCGCCTGCGCAAGGGCGGGGCTGACGAGCTTGGAGCGTTCGCTGGCTCTGGACTTGTCAGCAGCAATGTGGCGTCCGCGCCACAGGCGATAGTACTCGCCCCACAGCTCCTGATAGGCCTGGTCACGCGCGTCGCGCCATTGGTCTACGCGCGACATGACCCAGGCGACCAAGTCTGCCTCTGGCCCCTGCTTCCGCTCGTTCAGCGTTGTGTCGTGGTCACCCAGACCATTGACGATGGACATTACACCCCTGCTATTGGGTCAAGCGGAACCCACGCATTGTGCCGCTCTGGCACGTACTCGTGGAAAACAGGATCAAGCAGCTGCTCTGCGTAGGCCAGCGCATCGACAAGGTCGTCGTGCGAGTAGGGCGAAGGCATGTCAGCAGCTTGCTGAATGAGCGTCTGCACCCACTGAGGCCTGTCCTTGTGCGCCAGATGCTCGCTGCAGTTCAGCGTGATGCGCCCTCTCTGCAATCGGCCTTCCAGCGCAGCGAAAACTCTGTCAGTCTTGTGCTGGTTGCCATGCGTCAGCGGTTCCACCTTCTGGAAGCGCCCGTACTGCGCCATGACTTCGCGAAGGTACGGCCAGATGGCGTTGTACAGCGCGCCTTTCTCTACTCCGACGCGCGCGGCGCCGCAGGAGGTAGCGGCTCTGACAATGCGCAGAACTGTCTCGCGCATGTCCCACCGACCGTACTGAATCTCCTTGACCCACCAGCCTGCCCTGCAAATCTTCACAATGGCAATGGCTGTGTCGTCGCGGCGCTCCTTGACCTTCTCGCGCGGCGCGGAAGTGAAGCCGCCCAAGTCCACTGTCACAACAAAGAAGCCGTCGTGCGGCTCGTGCGGGCTGAAGCGCCACCACTCTGGCAGGAGGTAGTTGCCGCCTTCCTGCAGAATCTCTGCTTCCAGTTCCTCCCTCATGCGCTCGTAGCTCATGTTGGAAGAAATGGTCTTGATGGCGTCCAGGTCCAGGAACGGATTCGTGCTGGAAGCAAACTGGAAGCCAGCCCAGAGCGGGAACCCGTACTTCGGGTGCGGCTCTTGCTTGCGCGCGTGCTCCAGCATCTGCCCCAAGTGCGGCCTGCCCTTCTTGGGCGTGCCAATGAACAGTGCTGTTCCGTTCGTCTTCATGACGCTGGGCGCCGTAATGACATCCCAGGCGGACGGGTCCATGTCAGCGAACTCGTCCATGATGGCGTGGCGGAGAATGAAGCCACGCGCTCTGTCAGGGTTGTCCATGCCCTTGAGGCGAATGCGGACGCCGTTGATGAGCGTGGCCAAGCACACGTTCTCAATGGTGCTGTCCAGCACAGGATCCGCCACTTCCTTCAGGATGGGCCAGAACATGCCCTTGGCCTGGTCGAAAGTAGGGGCCATGTACATGACCTCTGCTTCCGTTGTCAGCGGGCGACCTGCCCAGTTGACCTCTGTCAGCCCCTGGATGACAGCGTCAATGGCGGCGAAGCGGCTCTTGCCCCACCCGCGCCCAGCCACCACTACCTTGTAGGGTGAAGGGCACTGGTACACTTCCAGCTGCTTGTCGTGCAGCTGAAAGTTCAGATTGATGGCTGCCATCAAGCCCCCTGGCGGCAGCTCAGCCTACAGCAACAATGGGCAGCGACCCGCCAGCAGACTGCTGGATAGCGGCAATGTGCGTTGTGCCAGCAGGAACCTCGAAGTGGTAGCGCTGGCCTGCAGGAATGAGTATGTCAGATGTCGTGGCCGTGACAGCGTCAGACGTGCCAAAGCGCACGAAGCAGTTTGTCGTGGCTGCCAGAAGCACTTCACGCGAGCCGCCAGGCACGGCGCCGTTGGCGCTGGTGCCTGTGTAGGCAACGCTGGCGTGCCCGCGATAGCGGAAGGGCCTACTCATTGCCTGCCAGGCGCTCGCGGTTCATGAAGTCCTTCTCCGTCAGCAGCTTGTTGGTGTCGTCAGCTGCTGCAGGCGGCTTCTGCGGCCAGGGCGAAGGCACTGTACGCTCCGTGCCGAAAGCGGCAGGCACGTCAGGTTGGCGCCCGCTGGGTTTCACTGCCATTCGTCACTCCTTTGGCCGCCCATGAGAATGCGGGCAGCCTCGTCCATGGCGGCTTCAGAGCGCGTCTTGCGCGCAACAAGGCCCTTGGCTGCTTTCGCAGCTGCGCCTGTGCCCAGGTCAGAGGGCTTGGGCGCAGACGGCGTAGCGCGCTTGCGCTCGCCATCCGCCTTGCGCTTCATGTAGGCACGAGCCAGGGCGCGGTCGGCTTCTTTCTCGGCTTCAGTCCTTGCTGCCATAATCAGAAGGCCCGCCCAATCTTCAGCACGGCAATTCGCCACGTCGAAGACGCCAGATCCAGCGCGCCGCCACTCTCGTTCTGCACGCGTACAGACACAGTGTCAGCAGCGCTGACCCAGGCCGTGACAGTAATGCCAGCCAGGTTCACGCCAGGCGCAACGAGGACAAAGTCGCCAACAGCAGCACCAGGAATGCTGGCTGTCAGCGTCTCACCAGCGCCATCAGCGAGGTTGGTCGGGTTCAGCGTGGCACTGCCAACAAGGGCGGAGCCAAAGACGCCGCCTTGGATTGCATTGGGGTTGAAGGCGCCTGTGCTCATTACAGGTTACCCCAAGCTCCGCCACGCTTCAGCACGACGCCATAGACTGTTTGCGAGGCCAGATCGACGGCGCCGCCAGTGTTGTTGGCCAGTACGACTGTGACAGTGTCAGCAGCCGTGACAGAGGCGGCCAGGATGGTGTCAACCAAGTCAATGCTGGGCGCGACAAGCACGAAGTCGCCCAAGGCTGCGCCAGGCACGGTCACGTCGGAGGCAGCCTCGTCTCCGTCAGCTACGCTGGCGAAGTCAATGACTTGCGAGAAGGGAATGACAGAACCAAACAGGTCCTGGAACTGTCGCGCGTTCGGATTCAGGGCTGGCATGCTCAGCGACCTCGCGCTTGTTCAGGCGTGCGCTTGTCAGGCACGTTGGCAATGGCTTCGCCCAGGGCGGGCACCTTGCCTTTGTGAAGGGTGGCAGGCACAGCCGGGATATCGACAATGCCAGGCTGCTTGACGCGATGGGTTTCTTGGCTCATGGGTGCTCCAGTGGTTCGTACTCGCCGTCAACGGCGTCCTCGGGGGCAGCCTTAGCCTGCCCAACGTACTGCGTGATGGACACTTGGACTATCTTCGCCCCACGAAGATTATCCTCGTCCTCCACGCCCCCCTTTCGCACGTCCTTGAGCAGATCCCCAAGGACGAACTTGATCATGTCCGTGTCGCCAGCCTTGGCCTGGTCAAGAGCCTTGGCCATGATGGCTGCTGCGTCTTCCGCCAGATCACGGACAAGGGCTTCCTCAATGGCGTGCTTGATGAAGCTGATTCTGTGCTTCGTGCCAAGGGGTTTGCCCTTGGGGTTCCCGGAGACACCCTTGACGAATCTACCGAGGTTGTCCCTCGTAATCGTTGCTGGCGTCGGAAAACTCTCCTGGGATGGAGCTTCTTCCGATGCTGGCAAGGTCGTCTCCGGCCCACTCAGCGTCTGTGGCAAGCCACTCATGCAGGGCGTCCTGCGCCAACTCGTCGTCAGGCAGGCCCAACGAGCGTGCCCAGCGTCGGAGTGTGGTTGCCTTGCTGCGCAGCGAAGATGCGCCGGTCGAGGACGTTGGTGTACGTCACGCCAGCGTAACGCTGCTCGCGTTCTTCCGACTCGCGGCGCCGAATGGCGCGCGCTTCGCGGCCCTTCAGGATCCGCACGTTCTCCCAGTCGTACTCGGCACCGTCGCGCTGCGTGCGCTTCTTGCCCAGGTACAGTTCGACCTGCTCCGCGTCGTTGAAGGGGCCGAAGAAGGCAGTGGCAACCTGCTCCACCTCGACAGCCTTCTTGTCAATGATGCGCCGCTCCGTCCACTTCTCGCCGCCAGGCTTGGCAATGAACAGGAGGTCGTCCATCATGTCGTAGTCGGCGTCAACCTTGCGCGCTGTCTCCGCTTGGCCAGCTTCCAGCTGCTCAATCTTGGACTGCAGCGCCATGACAGTCTTCAGCAGTTCCGAGACGTTGGCGGCGTCAGGCGCTTCCTCCGTCTTGGCAGCTACGGCGCCGAAGACGAGAGTGTCTTCGTCAGACGGGATGGCAACGGCTTGCTCGTCAGGCGCCTCTGCAGCTTGCTCAGCAGTCTTGCGGGAAATGACAGGTCTGGTATTGTTGCTCACACGGGTGTCCTCGTCCTGGGGCCGTTATAAAAAGAGCTATTATTATAACAGAGTGGAAGGTACTCTGTCAAGGCGAAGTGGCGCCGCCGCGAGGGATTGAACCCCGGACATCCTGCTTACAAGGCAGGCGCTCTCCCAGCTGAGCTACGGCCCCGTGGAAAGCACAAGCGCTGGTGGGTCTGGGTGGATTTGAACCACCGACCTCACCCTTATCAGGGGTGCGCTCTAACCAACTGAGCTACAGCGGCATGGAGGGTGCTGCAGGATTCGAACCTGCATTCCTGGCGAAGAGGCCAGGTCCTGCCCCGGCAGCGTTGCACTGCGTGGGAGGGCGTAGCCCTCTCTTGGACGAAGCACCCGTAGCTAAGCCATGGATGGCGAAGCTAGCTTTCGTTGCTGGATGCAACGATACAGGCTAGCCCGGCGCCGTAATACCCGTAGGCGCCGGGGCTGTCTTCTATCTCTCATCCCCCTACGGGGGTGGAGATAGGCAAGCTAGGCTAGCTTAGGGGCGAAGCCCCTTGCCCTCCGTTGCTCTTAGGGAACCTTGTGGTTCCCCAAACCCCTCCTTGCCTGTCGAGCAGTTGCGGCGTATCCTCACTGCTCTCCCCAGGCAGAATTATAAAGAGTCCCGTGAAACCTGTCAAGGCAAATTTGGTAACAAATTGTATCAGCCCTCCTGGCGCTGCTGCAAACGTGAGTGCGCACTAACACAAAAGGCGACTTTGCTACGTTAGTGCACACTAACCTTGTTAGCGCTACCCTACCCCATTTGGGCCAATCCTACCCCATTTTGGGCAAGCTGCTTCAACGATGCTGGCCAAGCCTTTGTCCCTCCTGGCAAAAAGCGTGCCAACTTTGCGCAGCCAGGCCCTGCTTTCTGCCTGCATTGCTGCTGCACCAAAGCAGTGCAAGCGAGCTGCATTTTCCTCCCCTCCAGCGTAGGTGCGGGTAGCCCAGCTCCAGGCCCGTACAGGCAGGGGGGTGCCCCCGGCCCCGCCAGCCCAGCCCGCTCGCGCGCGCTGCGCCGCAAAGCCCGCCGCCCTGGCCCGCCGGCAAGGGAGAGGGGACGGGACCAGCATTGCATCTGCGCCAGCATCGCACCCTCGCGCCCAGCATTGCCACGCTGCGGCACCTTGTGCCCGCCTGCGTCACCATGCCGGTGTCGTGCTGCGTCACATTGTGCCTACCAGGGCCAGCCACTGCAAGCAGCGTGCCAGCTGTGCATAGCCGCAAAGGCCTTGCGCATCAATGACTTAGGCCTGCTCCTGCAACTTGGCACGCCCTGTGCAAGGTATTGGGTCCGGGCATGGTGCCTAATGAGGAAGCAGCAATGAACTACTGCAAACTGGTGCAGAAGACGGAGGCAAGCCTCGCCTACATGGCAGGCCCGTCCTACGCAGCCCGCGTCATGGAAGCAGCTGCGGAGAATGCAGCCAGCGCTACGGACCTGGACGACGCTGCCGCGTTCTATGAGGCCTTGTACCTGGGCGTGCACGGCGTGCTGGAAAGCCTCAACGCCCCTGCAGCGTACTTCGACTGCATCGCATAACTCTGAAGGAGACCCACAATGAACCATCTGACCGTCGAGGCTGCAACCCTAACCTGCAGCGAAACGCGCCTGTGGCAGGCGGACGGCCTGTACCTCGTGCGCCTAGCCCGCGCCACCAGCGACGCGCTGAACCCGCACACAGACGCCAGACTGGCCGTGCGCTGGGGCGTCGAGCATGACGGGCGGATGTTGGAATGGTTCGACCGCCGCAAAGACGCCCTGCGCCTCGTGTCGCAGATTGTCCGCAGCCAAACCAGCACGGGCGCGTAAGCGCCCAAGGAGCACAACCATGCGCGATTCACAACGAGCCAAGCTCTACGCTGCCGAAAGCCCTCTGCGCAACGCCTTGGTAGACGGCGATGCTGCCCTGCCGCACCTGGACACAGAAGCCCGTGTGCGCCTGCTAGTGCGTGCAGGCCTACCAGAGGCGCAAGCGCACGTTGCCGCTGCCAGCACAGGCGCACCAGCACATGCCAAGTCACTCGACACTTGCGTGGCGCTGGCGCACTCAGTGTGGACAGTGCTGCTGCCGGAAGAGCCGCTGCCTACCTTCGCGCGCAAGCGTAGCAGCGCAGCGCTGAGTGGGCGTCATTCGGGCGGCTATGCCGCGTATCGCGCTAACCACATTGCCATACACGAATGCAGCGCTGGATACGAGTTAGCTACAGTTGCGCACGAGGTTGCGCACCTGGTGGCGTACAAGGTAGTCGGGCACAGCAGGTTTCCGCCCCACGGCGCCGAGTTCAGAGCCGCGCACCTTATCGTGGCTAGCATCATGCTTGGGCGGGACGTAGCTGCTTCGCTCAGTCTCAGTTACAAGGCAGCGGGCCTGTACTACTGCGCCGCTACGCTGAAACACCTTGTCAACCAGCGTGACGCTGTGCGGCAGGCGAAAGCAAACGTGAAGGCAGCAGCGCAAAAAGTGCTTGCGCAGGGCGCAGCGTCGCGCTAGCCTACACAGAACACGGAGAGCAACCATGCAAAACAAGCTACTGACTCGGCCTGACCTTGTGTACTCGCGCAAGTGCTTTGAATGGGCGTGTGCCTACTCGCGGGCGCACGCTGTGCTAGCTGCGGACGCTTTGGAGCGCTACGGCGACCACGGCGCACAGGTTAGCGGCTGCGTCCGGGAGCACTTCCCTGAAGACGTTAAGGCGTCTCTACGCATACTGGCGCGGCGCGTTACGGCACATAGTAACTGCGCCTATGACTACAAGCCACGCCGCGTGCACGTCGCTACCATTCGCGCGCTGGGGCGCGCTGTAGCTGCACGCGACGGCTCCGGCTTTTACGGGCCGCAGCCATGACAGAGTACGCAACGGAGACAACGAGGGCAGCATGGCTAGCAGCTGTGCTGGCTCTGCCCAATAGCAAGCGCAAAGCGCGCTTGCTTCACCAATACCGCCAGACACTGGCGAAGTGAGGAATGACACCATGACGACATTTACCCTAGTTGGCGCTGCTTGGAACAGCGTTCTTGCGCGCGTGCCTGTGAAGGACGCATCGCGGGAATACTTGCTGGGCGTGCACGTCACGTCCCGCTGCATCGAAGCCACGGACGGGCACGCGCTGGCGCGCTGGACCTACGCGCCCGACGCACCCGACGCAGACCACGGCATTTACAGTTTCGCCAACGTCGGCAAACTGAAGCCGCGCGTGGAGTACACCTTCGCGCTGGCAGAAGACGGGGCGCGCTTGACTGGCGGCGGCTGCGCGTGGGCGCTGCCTGCCATCGATGGCGTGTTTCCAGACGCGGATCGCGTCATCCCCGCCGAGTACCAAGACGCGGACGCTGCCGCCCTGGTCGGATTCAACGCCGCGTACATGGCCAGCATCTGCCAGACGTTTGACGCCTTGCAGAAGGTACTGGGCTGGAAAGGGCGTTTGCCGGAGGTGCACATGCGGCAAGGCGGCGCGGACAAGGTATTCGTGCTGACGGCGCCTGTCGCGCCCCAGCTGCTAGTGCTGCTCATGCCCATGCGTCTCTGATTGCAGCTTATGGGCGTCCGCGCGGCGCCCATGCTGGTGCGATCCGACACCAACAAACCGAGGGACACGAACATGACCAGCATTTGGGATTGCGAAGCGCCAGTAACTGACTATCTCGATGTCGAGGTGCCGGCCTGGATTGAGCAGGACATCTGCCCGTACAAGGTTGCTGCCATTGTGCAGGGTGGCTGCGCCTCCGGCGCGTACATGCCTGCCGTCACGTACTACAAGGCGCTGGCAACCATGCAGGAGCATGGCGACGACGTGCTGCAGTACATAGAGGACCAGGTAGGCGAGCTGCCCAGCGTGGAGGGGCAATCCTGGTCGCAGATGGCCTGCACGTACTTGAGCGCTGCCGTGGAGCTGTGGGCAAGCAGCGTTGAGGCCGAGTTAGAGGAAGCCATTGACCAGCTGGACGAGTGACGCAGCGCGTCACATTACGACGCAAGGGAGCAGAAGATGACAGAACCTACCAAAGACACGAGCCAGCCCCAGATGCGGTACGTCGAGGCCTGGCATTGCCCGGAGGCGCTTTTGCAGGAGGCCAAGCGCGAGCTAGCTGTGCGGGTGCTCATGGCCAAAATAGGCCTTGAGGAGGGCCCTGGCGCCGTTCACAAGCTGGCCTACCAAGTGCTGCTGTGCGCAGGAGTGCTAACCCGTGACGAAAATTGACACGCAGGGATGGGCAGCGCTGTTGCTGCTCTGCGCCGCGCTGCTGGCACTGCCGCTAGGCTGCGTCCCGTCGGACCTAACGCCGGCTACGGCAGCAGAGCAGGAGTGCCTCACGGATCTGGAGTGTGAGCAGGAGGGCACAGCATGACGGGACCGTTGGGGTTGGTTGAGGCAGTCATGGCCATAGGGCCGCCGCCCTGCGATGAGTGCTCACTATCGCTACAATGCGCGTCGCAGCTGACAGCGTGCCGCGATTTCCAGAACTACATCAACCAAGGGCAAGGGCTGAAGACGTGGCCAGCGGAGCGCGTGCCCTGCGCTGCCATCTACGCCGCTTGCTTCCCGGAGGATGCACCATGAAACGACTTGTTTCTATCGAGCGCAGCGCTGGCGTTGCTGCCCGCGCCTGCGAGCGTGCGGAGTACTACTTTCGACAGCGCCGGATGACAGCTGCCGCTGCTCGCCTGCGCGCGGCTGCTGTCGCGTACCGCGAGGCGGCCAGCGCTGCCGATCAGGCAGCCACGCTGTTGGACGCGGGCGAGCCGGAGGCGTACTTTGACGACGGCGACGATTAGGCTTAGCTTAGCTTACCCAGGCTCTGACCCACCGCCCGTCACCCTGGACCCGTGCCCATCAGTGGGCTACGCCGGCGTTGCCGGTTTTGGCAGGCTAGGAAGCTGCCAGAGGGGAATCCGAGTACCCGCCTACGCGCCCTCACGGGCGCTAGGAAGCAAGCTCGCCAGCGTCGCCCCTAACGGGGCGCAAAGGCAGGGCACGGGGAAAGGGGCGGCCTTGTAACTAGAGGGTAAACACATGCACGTTTTCATTCTGAGCGAGACGGGGCGCGTTGCCACCAACCTGGCGCACGTCGAGGCGCTAGTTGTAAGCGAAAAGCCCGACGGGACCTACTACGTAGCCGCCGCTCTGCACGCACCCGGCGGTGATGAAGTCCGGGCCTTGCGGATGGGCTTCTCCACGAGGGAAGAAGCAGAGAAGGCGTTGCAGGCGCTGCTACAGCAGCTGGGCGGCGCCGGCGTTCGGATGTTGCAGGCATGAACGAGTACCGCATGAGCACGCGCCTGGACGCGAAGTACCCTGGCTGGCGCCTGGAATACAACGGCAACGTCCGTGAGGCATGGCGCGTCCTGATCTTGGGCAGCCCGGAGCGACAGGGGCGCCTTGCGCTGCGCGAGCAGGACGAGGATACTGCGCGGGAGCTGGACTTCAGCGCGCTAGGCTTCGGCCATGAAGCGGAAGACGCCTAGACCACGCCACAGACAAGCGGAGCTAGTGCGCAAGGCTGGCCCGCACCAAGACAAGCGCCAACGGCGCAAACACAGAGGGCACGAGCATGAACACGAGTAACGGCATTACCCTGCAGGACCTATTCGACGCGGCATGGCAAGCGTTCATTGTCGAGGACAAGCCGCCTGCTGTCACGCGGAGCGGCTGCCACTACCTGACGCCCGACGGAAGCAAATGCGCCGTGGGGCTTGTGCTGCCTGAGGGTCACCCGGCGCAGCGGCGCACGGAGCGCTTTTCCGTTTTGGTGCGCACGTACCCAAAGCTGTGGGCAGACGACGTGCGCTCCATGCCTGACGTGGTGCTGAACCAGCTGCAACGCGCGCTGCACGACGACCTTGCCCACACAGGGCGCCCGGAGTGGGCATCAGGGCGGGCAACCCGAGAGGCAGTGTACCGCGACATTGCGGCTGAGTATAGACTGACGGTGCCAGCATGAGGCAGAACGCGACAGCTGTTCGCCTGTTCCTGGAGTCGCCCGCCTTCAATCCGGCAGGCCTGAACTACACCACGTGCCCGGAGTGCGGGCATGAGGGCAAGCTCATGGTCGGCCTGCATGACGACGGTTGCGCCTGGTACAAGTGCCTTCGCGCACGCTGCCAGCTAAGCGGTGTTGTCGGCAAGGGGCACGTTCGGAAGCCAACGGAGAAGCGCGTCAAGCCCCTGGACCCGCTGCCGGAATGCGTGTGTACCCTCTCCGTGTACGAGGATCTGCAAGCGGACCTGGCCGAGGCTAGCGTCTTTGCAGACATGGCGTGGCTGGGAACCTTTTGCGCCGGCTGGAACCAGAGGACGGGCAGGTACGTCTACCCTATCCACGACGCGCAGGGCAAGCGCACAGGCACAGTGTTGCGCGCCTACTACAAGACGCCCAAAGTGCTGACCCATCGCCACGTCCGCGACGTGCCCTTGCTGGCCTGGTACAACCAGCGCGCGCTCACTACTGGCCGCGCCATTGTCGTTGTGGAGGATCAGGTTTCCGCTGCGCGTTTGGGCGGGGAGCTGGTAAGCGTTGCCCTCTTGGGCACGCATCTTTCCGCAGAGGGCGCCGACACCATCAACGCTGCTAACAGCGCACGTCTGCCTGTCTACGTTGCCTTGGACGCCGACGCAACAGACAAGGCTGCCGCCATTCGGGCGAAGCTGCGCAGCGCCTCTGTACTCCCGCTGGGCAAGGACATCAAGAACATGCCTCGCTCCTACTTCCAAGTGTGGCGACGCAGCTACTTTGAGGGGCAGGCATGATAGACGAGGATGCCATCCTGTCAGCAGCGCTCTTTGACAGAGCGACGTGCGAGACGCTGGCGCCGCACATAGCTGCAGGGGATCTCTCTGCTATTGGGGAACTAATCTGGGGCGAGACGCTGCGCTACTACGCAGCAGACACGAAGGCGACACGAGCAGACCCAGCCGTCATAGCTGCTCGCGTGGAGCGCGCCCAACCGAAAGCAGCAGACACAGCGCGCGAAGTGCTGCGCCGGCTGTCGCCGGAGCTGGGCGCGCGCAACCCAGCACGCGAAGTGCTGGAGCTGAAGCGGCGCAGCGCTGGGGAAGCGCTCATGGTGGCTGTATCGCAGCAAGCAGCGCCTGACAAGGTGCTGCCTCTGCTGGAGGCGTACAGCGCCGTGACGACGGCAGCGTCTGTGCTGGAGGCAGGCAGCGGCGCCCTGCTTGACGCTGACTTGGCGGAGCTGATAACGCGCACGGAAGCAGAGGGCGCCCGCACGAAACTGTTACCTAAGTCTTTGAACAACTACTTGCGCGGCGGCCTGCTGCCAGGGCACTGCGTCGTTGTGTTCGGCCGCGTGAATGCAGGCAAGTCCACCTTCGCCCTGCACAATGCTGCAGGCTTCCTGCGCCAGGGCAAGCGCGTCTTGTACGTGGAGAATGAGGATCTGCTGGAAGACACTCTGCTCCGTCTTGGCTGCCGCCTCGTTGGCAAAGACAGGGATTGGGCGCGTGCCAATCCAACCGCTTTCAAGCAGCTGGCAGATGAGCGCGGTTTCGGGAACTTCCTGCTGCCAGACCCGGCGCCCATGACGCTGGCAGAAATAGACCAGATGATAGACAGGCTGAAGCCAGATGTCTGCATCGTCAACCAAGCGCGCAACCTCGTGCAAGGCGCGAAAGACTCTGTCTCGCAGCTGGACAACATTGCCAAGGGCTTGCGCAACATAGGCAAGCGGCGCCGTGTTATCATGCTGCTGGTGACAGCAGCGCGGGAGGGCGAGGCAGGTTACAACGGCGAGGTCAAGGACAAGGCCGTGCTGGAAATGCATGACTGCTACTCCAGCCGCACAGGCTTCCCGGCGGCAGCGGATGTCATGATTGGGTTTGGGGTAGACAGGTCGCTGCGCGAGCGAGGCCTGGCCTGCCTCTCGCTGTGCAAGAACAAGCTGGGCAAGCACAACGGCAAGACAGAGGGTATCATCTACGTGAAAACAGACTTCGACAGGGGCTTGCTGGCAGACGTGGAGAAGAACGGATGAGCGAGCCACGACGCTGGACAAGAGCAACCACGCGCAAGAACGTCGCGCGCGAAATGGCGCAGATGGAAGACGACGAGTGGGCGGTGTCGTTGCAGGTTGGCGGCTGGTGGCGCATAGCGCACGAGCTGCAGCCTGCTCCCGTCCGCACGCTGACCCCAGAGGAAATTGCGCAGGAGTACAACCAATGAACAGGCACAATGGCAAGTACGTGCGTCTGACTGGCCGCCAGCAGCGGCTGCTCAAGCGCATCCGCGAGTCGCAGCAGTATCTGCACGTCAGCGCTCCGCTGGGCTGGGACGACAGGGCGCAGGCCTTCTACCTGCTGCCTGTCAAGGGCAGCACGTACAGAAAGCCGTAGCATGTCGCAAGCTGTGGAAAGCCTGCTGGAAGCAGTGCAGGAGCGGCGCCTGCCTTGGTTCCTCTCCCCGCCAGGCCCGCACCATTACGACGGGCCGTACATGGTGCTGGACTTTGAGACAACCAATGCGGAGAACGGCAGCCCTATTCTACGCGAGAATAGCGTAGTTGCTGTTGCCTGGTATGTTCAGGGCGAGGGCAGCATCCAGTACGAGCGCGGCAACGAGTTCAACCTGCCTGCCTTTTCTGCAGCGCTGCAGCAGCATCAGGCCCGCAGTGGGCATCTGGTAGGCCACAACATCAAGTTCGACCTGCAGTGGCTGGCGCGCTGCGGATACGACCTGCACCACTACCTCGTGTATGACACGATGCTGGGCGAGTACGTGCTGGACGGCAACGTCAGCCGCCCGCGAAACCTGGACGCTGTAGCGAAGCGCTACGGGCGTGTAGGCAAGGCCAGTCATGTTGACAACATGATGCGTGCTGGCGTCTGCCCATCAGAAATGCCGCACGATTACCTGCGTGCTCGCGCCATCCGCGACGTGAAGGACACGCTGCACATCTACCTCGCGCAGAAGCGCAAGCTGACAGAGCGGCGCCAGTTGGCTGTGCAGTACACGCGCTGCTTGCTGACGCCTGTGCTGGCCCACATGGAGCTGCAGGGCCTGCGCCTGGACAAGGCGCGCGTGCAGCAGGAATACGACAGGGCTGTCGCGGAGTACAACGAAGCGCTGCTGGAGTTCAACGAGCTGACAGGCGGCGTCAATCCGCGCTCGCCTGCGCAGATGGCGAAACTCATCTACGACAAGCTAGGATTCAGTGAGCTGACGAACAAGGGCGGGTTCCCCATTCGCGGGAAGGCAAGCAAGGCATTCCCGCTGGGCGCCCCCAAGACAGACCAGAAGACGCTGGACAAGCTGCGCGCTACGACAGCGCAGCAGAAGCGCTTCTTGGAGCTGCGCGCCAAAGTAGGCAAGCTGGACGCGCAGCTGACGAAGACTCTGACTTTCTTCAAGAAGGTAGTGGACGAGCGCGGCGGCATCTTCTATGGCCAGTACAATCAGGCTGTGACGGCAACGCATCGCCTGTCTAGTTCCGGGCGCCGCATTACGTTTGCTGACGGTACAAGCGGCTCCCTGCAGTTCCAGAACATGCCCAATGCCTTCAAGGACTTGATCCGGGCTAAGCAGGACGGTTGGCTTGTTGGCGACCACGACGGCAGCCAGCTGGAGTTTCGCGTGGCGGCCTTCCTGGGCAACGATGCGAAGGCGAAGACTAACATTCGCGCTGACGTGGACCAGCACACATTCACAGCGGCGCAGATGCTGAACAAGCCAGAGTCGGAAGTGACGAAGGAGGAAAGGCGGCTGGCCAAGCCTGATACCTTCAAGCCTATGTATGGCGGGCAGCGCGGCACGAAGGCGCAGGAGCGCTATTACGCTGCCTTCCGCCGCGAGTTTGCAGCGCTGGCGGAGACGCAAAAGAGCTGGACGTACACAGTCCTGGAGAGCGACAAGCTGCGCACGCCCTGGGGCATGGAGTTCCACTTCCCAGGCACGCGCATGAGGGACGACGGGTACATAGACAATACGCCGTCCATCTACAACTACCCCATTCAATCGCTGGCGACGGCAGAGATCATTCCCATTGCCCTCGTGTACCTCTGGCATCGCCTGTACATCAACCATGCGCGCAGCGTCATTGTCAACACTGTGCATGACAGCGTCGTGGGCGAAGTAGCGCCAGACGAGCAAGAACTGTGGCTAGCCCTTGGGCTGCTCTGCTTCACTGTGGACGTGTACGAGTACCTGCGCTTTGTGTACGACCTGGACTTTGACGTGCCGCTAGGTGTAGGCTCCGGGCTGGCAGAGCGCTGGGAGGCGCCAGGCGGCTTTGAGCGCGAGCTGAATGTGGAGCCAGACGGAACATACTGGAGCAAGGGAGACAGAGCAAAATGACAACCATCAAAGAAGGCGACTGGGTGACGCTGAATGCGCCTGTACAGGTGGTGGTCGTCGCCCCGGAGGGTGTCGGCACAGCCATTTCTAGGGACGGGTACGTGGTGCGGGCGCACATTGAGAACCTGGTTAAGGTCACCCCGCCCGAGCCTGATTGGGCAAGCGTGCCAAGGGGCACGTGGGTCGAAGTGCGGGACTGTGAGAGCCACGAATGGAAAAGAGCGGTGTTTGTCGCGTATCTGCCAGACGAAGACGAATACCAATTCGTGGCGAAGTGGTACGGGCCCGGCAACACGCCCTACGGCTGGCGATACTGCAGACTGGCGGGAGGCGGGCATGAGTGATGCCGCCCCATGCGTCGTATGCGACCACACCGTCGTCGCTTGGTGTCCCGAAGACTCATGCAGCCAGGACGATCTGGTCTGCTACTCGTGCGGCACGCACGCAAACAGCGAAGCTGCAAAAAGAATCGCCGGACTGAAAGAACGGTATGAAATGCAGCAGCGTGACAATACCCGGCTAGTCGGCAGCAATGCCGAACTAAGAACAACTATCGAACGCCTCACCCGCGAGAGGGACGAGGCAAAGGAACAGTCAAGCGCACCTTGACAGTTGCCTCGCTTGGGGCTAAAGTGTGTTACCTAACAAGGCTACAGTGTCCACGACAACGGAGATACTTATGAGCGCAGGAGTTTACGAAGGTCGGGTCAAGTGGGTTGGCGCCGACAGCTACAGCAAGGACGGCGGCGTGCGCGTCAAGATTGACGGGTGCGACGAATTTTTTAACGTGCCTGGCAGGTTCGCTGCCGTCTTTCGCAAGGGCGCCGAAGTCAAGGTCAAGCTGGTGCAGAAGGGCAAGAAGCTCTTTGCCGAGAACGTGAAGCAGCTGGCTGCAGCGCAGCCGGAGGCGGAGCGGCCCTCCAGCAATCGCGCTAGCGGCAGCGGTGGCGGTGTGGACTGGGAGAAGAAGGACAAGGCCATCCAGTACCAGAGCAGCCGCAAGGACGCCATCGAGCTGGTGAGCCTGCTGCTGGCCAATGGGGCACTGCCCCTGGGTTCCGGCAAGGCTGACAGCAAGGCTGCCATCATTCTGGGCGAGGTGGATCGGTACACAGGCAAGTTCTTCCGCGACATTGCCACGCTGGGCGCCGTCGCCCGCGACGAGGAACAGCGCGCTGAAGACCCTGACGTGGAGCTGGACGCAGGCGACAGCGACGACGACTTCAACGACGACCCGGATTTCGGTGACGTAGACTTCGACTAGGGGCGTGGTGGGCGGCAAGCCGCTCGCGTAAGTGGCGCGAGTAAGCAAGTACCACCCAGAGACAACTACGGAGATAACAAATGCGCGTACTGCTGATTCTGGCCACCCTGCTGCCTGCGCTTGCCTTCGGCAACGGCAAGCCTGCACCGCCCCAGGCAGACCCTGCTCCCGTGGCTGTCAACATCCATGCGGAGGCGGAAGTCAGCGCTGCTGCGGAAGCGCAGGCTGAGGCAAAGGCAGCTGCTGCTGGTTACGGCGGCAGCGCCAGCCTGGCCTACAACGCAAGGCGCAACGCGCCTGGCATTGCCATGTCGCATCCGCAAGCGACAATGGATTGCATCAGGGGCTTCGGCATTGGCGCCAGCAACGCCAATGGCGCACTGCTGCTGGGGCCGCAGTGGAAGGACAAGGACTGCATGGCCTTGCTGCAATTCCAGCAGTTGGCAGAGCTGGGCCTGCCTGTGCCTGCCGCGAAGGCCTACTGCGCACGCAAGCGCTTCTACGCGCCCTTCGGCTACGAAGCAGCCTGCGTCGCAGGCATGGTGGCAGCCCTGACGGCTCCGCCGCCGGAGCCTGTCGTGGTCGAGCGCGTTGTGCCTGATGCGGCCTGCAGCGAGAAGCTGCGCCGCTGCGAGAACATCACAGGCCGCAAGTAACCTTCCGCTGCAGGAGCAATCATGGCCGAGTCAGTGACAGTGCTAGTGGACGCCGACCCTCTCGTGTACAGAGTTGGGTTTGCCTGCGAGCACGCCTCGTACTCACTGACTTGGTCCGACGTTGACCCTGCCCATCGCGACGACCCTGACTACGACAGGGTCCATACTGCCTTCTTCGACAACGCAGAGCGCTGCGAAGAATTTCAGCGGCTCCTGGCGCTTGACCCTGCCGAAGTGCTGCGCGAGCGCAACATCACGCCAGAGCCGCTAGCCTACTGCCTCCGCACACTGCGCGAGTCCATTGAAGCCATTCAGCGCTTCGTGACCCAGTACCTGGCCTACCACGGGCAAGTGCCAGGCGAAATGAAGCTGTTTCTGACGGGCGGCAACCAGTTCCGTGACAAGCTGGCTACCATCAAGCCGTACAAGGGCAACAGGGACAGGACCAAGCGGCCCTACTGGTACAAGGACATCCGCGAGTACCTTGTGGCTGTGTGGCAGGCGGAAGTGTGCGAGATCATAGAGGCGGACGACGCCGTTGCCCTGTACCAGTGGCAGACGGAGGACCTGGGTTCCAGCATCATCTGCACGCTGGACAAGGACCTGCGCATGGTGCCGGGGCACCACTACTCCTACTACAAGCAGAAGGCGGAGCACATTGGCTTTGAGGCAGCCTTGCACGCTTTCTACACGCAGCTGCTGCTGGGCGATGCCTCTGACAACATCCCTGGCTTGTACAAGGTTGGCCCTGCCGCTGCGCGTGAGCTGCTGCCAGCGCCACTGCCAGAGCAAGAAATGTTTGACGTGGTGCTGCGCGCCTACGAAGACAACATGGCGAAGCACCCGGAGAAGCACGCGCCGCACACGGACCCGCTCAGCAGCCTCATAGAGAATGGCAGGCTGCTGTGGATGCTGGACCAGCCTGACCGTCTGTGGACGCCGCCAGGTATGCCGGAGGCCAGCTTGAGCGAGTGGCTGGCGTCGCTGCCACCGGAGGATCCTGATGCGTAAGGTGCTGTTCAGCGAGCGCGGCGACGAGTGCGACAGCCAGTTTGAGGTTGACGTTGCCAACGACTTGATTGCGCGCAACGTCAGCTACATCTGGAAGCCAGACGGGCTGCCCTTTCATCGCAAGGTGCGCGCTGGCTTCTGCCTCGACTGCGACAGCGACAACGTGCGCAAGGGCGCCATCTACTCGCCTGACGTGTACCTCGTGCTCAGCAACAGGTACGTGGAGCTGAAGGGCGGCACGCTGACGGCGCAGGACAGAGGCCGCCTTGCAGAGTTGGTCAGAAGCGGGCAGACTATATCATTCTTGTTTGCGCAGGATCGCAAACTGTTTGCAGGAAAGGCACGGAAGACAAGGTACAGCGACTGGGCAGAGCGGCTTGGGTGCCCATGGGCTGTTGGCAGAAGCATACCACAGGAGTGGTGCGAATGAAATTCATGCACGTCCAAGGCAAGAAGATCAATCTCAACACCTGCCCTGACTGCAAAGGCAGCGGGCACACGGAAGCAACGCGCCCTATCATGCAGGAGCACGCGGACGCGCCGAAGCTGCGCACAGTCGCGCTTGGCTCCGGCTGCCCGCGCTGCAAAGGGCTGGGAGTGCTGGCATGAAACCTGTCAAATTGTGGGTGAAGGCCTCACCGGGCGTGGGCGGCCTCAGAGTGGCGCGCTTGAAGGCGGCCTTGCGCGGCGACGATTACCTTTTCATTTGCCCCTTCGGGCTGCGCGACATTTTTGGGGAGCGCCAGGCAAAGCAGCTGACAGACGCCGCTGCTGGCGGCAAGCCCATACGAGTGTCTGTCGCCTTCAAGGCTCGCGCCAACGGGCGCGTGGAGATTTACGGGCCGGGGTCGTTGGCAGGTGTCTACCTTACCCCTACGCTGCACTTCATGGGCAAAGATGACGTGCACAGCAAGTACGTGTCCGTCCTGCAGGCGCACGGGCTGGGGGAGCTAGTCGAGGCTGCAACCCACCACCGCCTGCGGGGCAGCTTCGTTGTCGAGGTGCTGCCGCCCAAGGGGGCAGCATGAGCATTGGCGACATCAACAGCAACGAACGCGGCACTGGCGCTCGCTTCAACGACGGCAAGCCACCCATGGAGCTAATTCCTGCCCACATCTTCGTGGTGTGGGAGAAGATGCACTCCGACAGACGCTCTTGGGTGGAAGTGCTAGCCGAGTGGCAGCAGCGCCGCACCAGCGCCGCAGAAATGCTGGCCTTCTTCAACGAGCACGACATGCGCGAGGCTGCCCGCGTCTTCGGCTTCGGCGCGCAGAAGTACGCTGCCTGGAACTGGACCAAGGGTATGCCCTGGTCTGTGCCTGCTGGCTGCGCACTGCGCCACCAGCTGCGCATTTGGGAGGGCGAGACGCTGGACGACGAGAGCGGCCTGGCACACAGGGGGCACCTACTGTGCAACATCATCATGCTGGTGCACTACGAGACATACTTCCGCGAGGGCGACGACAGGCCGCCTGCCTACGTCTTCGGCGCCAAGGACGAGCAAGACGCCAAGGCCCTGCCGCGCTACTTCATTGAAGACTGCGGGATTGAGTGGCAAGAGTGTAGCGCTACGGAAGCAACGCATGTCTGGGTGCTGGAAGAAAACGCTTATGGCACAAACCTGGCGCCAGGCCCGTACCGCATTCACAAGCACGAGGCTGATGGCACGGCCTGGACGAACAACGCGGGCATCGACAAGCTGAATTTCTGCTGGTGGCCCCGCCCGGACGCCATGGACGGCTACACATTCGTGAAGGAGTGTTCGTGACAGAAGAAGCAGGCGTCGTCAACGTCGCGGAGTTTCGCGCTGTCCTCCGCTTCGTCCTGAACGCCATCAAGGACGCGCAACACGAGCTGTCTCAGGACGAGGTAGCTGAACTGACATCCTCTGCACTTGACCGCAAGCTGGAGCGCGCGGTAGAGCTGCTGGAGCAGGTACTGGCGGCATGAAAGAGCACGTCTTCATTCCTGACACGCAGGTCAAGCCTGGCGTCAGCACGACGCACTTGGTTGCAGCAGCCAAGTACATTGCTGCGCGGCAACCTGCTGTCATTGTGTGCGCAGGCGACTGGTGGGACATGCCCTCGCTGTCTCGCTACGAGCAGCGCGGATCCGTGTACTTTGAGGGCAAGCGCTACTACAAGGACATTGTTGCTGGCAACGACGCCATGGAGATGTTCCTGAACACGCTGGTGGAGCACGCCCCCGCCTCCTACCGCCCGCGCAAGGTCTTCCTCATGGGCAACCACGAGGACAGGATTCGCCGCGCCGTGGAAGCTGACCCTGTGCAGCTGGAAGGCGTCATTGGCAACGAGGACCTCGCCCTGGAGAGCTGGGAGGTAGTGCCCTTCCTGCAGCCTATCCAGATTGACGGCATTCTCTACTGCATGGCGCCCCACCACAAGGCACTGACGGCTGACTTGCGCTGGGTGCAGCTAGGCGATCTGCGGGTGGGAGACAAACTTATCGCGTTTGACGAGTTCGCCAACGGTCCGCGTCAGTACAAAGAAGCAACCGTGTTGCGACACGCCCTCGACGTAAAGCCCTGCCTGCGCGTGGTAACCAATGACGGGCGTGAGTGGGTGGTGACCCCTGACCACCAATGGCTCGCCCGCAAGTACGGCACGACTGCCTGGAATTGGGTACGAACGGACGCCTTGGACGAGCGCTACCAAGTCTTGTCGGTCGGGCAGCCTTGGACGGAAAAGACATCGCGGGCAGCCGGGTACTTGGCAGGCGTACTAGACGGCGAAGGGCACATTAGCAGGCCAAACCGCAAGCAAGGCGGCATCCAGTTGGGGTTTGCCCAGAAAGACAACGCCTGCTTACGCCAGGCGCTTGCGGCTGCGGAGAGCTTAGGTTACACAGCCAGTGTGCACAAAAGCGCAGGCACTGACGTGCTAAGCGTGCGGCTGTCAGGGAGCAGCCAGGACAAGTTGCGCGTTATTGGGGAGACGCGCGCATTGCGCCTAATAGACAGATTCGACATCCGTGCCACACTAGGACGACTGCAGCAAGTAGGCGAGCCCTTGCTGGTACACAGCGTCTCTGACGCGGGCGTCCGAGACATTGCCAAGGTGCAGACTAGTTCTGGCACCATGCTTGTTGACGGTGTCGCACACCACAATTGCCACTACTTCCAGAACCCGCAGTCACTGATGCGCACGGTGCTGGGCGGCACCATTGACAACAGGCTGAACAAGACCAAGCAGTCGTTTACCATGGGCCACCAGCAGACGCTGCTCTGGGGCTGCCAGTACACAGCGACGGGGCAGCGCATCATTGGCTGTGTCGCTGGCGCCTTCTACCAGCATCAGGAGGCGTACCAAGGCCCGCAAGGCAACAACTACTGGCGCGGCCTCGTGTACAAGCACGAAGTGCGCAAGGGCAGCTATGATCCCATGTTTGTCAGCATGGGCTATCTGCTGCGGGAGTGGGCGTGAAAGCCCTGCTAAAAGGCATCGCTGCCGGCCTTGTCGCCATTGCTGTCTGGGTGCTGGCCGCCGTGGCTATGCTGTCAGCCGCGTTGCCGGCGCCGGAGGCACACTACAGCGTGTGCATGGATGTAAGCGACGCACTCAGCATGTGCGTCAGCGGCGACAAGGCTGCTGTCACAACAGCTGTGCGCGAAATGGCGGAGACGCTGAAGTGACGTACTTCTACTACGTAGAACCCGTGGGCGAGCCGCCGCACGGCAGAGACTTCGAGCTGGTAGTGAAGTCGGAGGACGAGATACTGCGTGAGTGGGGGCCGCACTGGATTGACAGTATGCACAGGCTGGGCAGGCACGCGCAGGTCACCCGCGAGAATCTTATCCAGGACTGGGTGGCTGTCAACTGGGCCACGGAGTTGAAGTGACGTACTTCCTGCTGTTCTTAGCCAACTTCGTCTTCATTTTCATGAAGGCGTTCCAGCAGCGCAACGTAGGCGGCGCCCACTACTTCGCCATCCTGCCTACGTCCTTTGCGCTGGCCGCCACGGAGGTTTACATTATCGTGCAAGTCGTGGCCAAGGGCATTGACTTGGGCGCTGTGCTGGCGCTGGGCCTGGCTGGCGGGCTGGGCAGCATGACAGCTGTTTTCTTTCACAGGAGGATCTTCAAGTGAGCCTGAACGCATTCCTTTTCTCTGCCCGTGCGACGTGGCAGAAGGCGCCGAAAGTATGGCCCAGCGAGCTGGAGCTGATGCACGCTGCCTTGGGGCTGGCTGGCGAAACAGGCGACGTCGTTGACATCATCAAGAAGGACGTCTTCACGCCAGGCCGGCTGGAAGCCAAGGGGCTCCGCATGGAGGACGCCCTTGCGGAGGAACTGGGCGATGTGCTCTACTACTGGTGTCGAATCTGCGACATGATGAACTTCGACCCTGACACCATCATGGCGCGCACGCTGGCGAAGCTGCGCGAGCGCTACCACAACACGGAGGAAGCAGCATGAACATTTCGGAATGCTTGGAACAGGACTGGGCCGCGCAAGCGGAGCTGGGTCGCCCGGCTGACGCCATTGCGCGGGACAAGGCCTTCTTCGAAGGCGTCTTCGTGCTGCTGCCTGACCTGCGGTACGCCAACCTGGCTGACGCAGAAGTCACGGCGCAGAACACGGTGCTGGCCTACCTGCTGGACGCAGTCATGAACGTGCTGAGCGCCGCCAGTGCGTACAACGAGCTGCTGGCCACGGAAGGCCGCATCGTTGTCCAGCCGAAGGTGCTGCACTGATGGGTGGCTTGCTGTACTGGCTCCGCAACACGCTGAGCTGGGACGCGCCAAAGGCGGAGAAGGCGCCTGTCGTGCTGGATCTTTCGCCGCCTCCGCCGCCTGACGTTCTGGAAGGCGAGTGGACGCCAGCGGAGTTCCGCGACAGCGAGGACGAGGCAGCAGTTGCGCGGCGCGTAGAGGAAGACGCCCGCGAACGCGACTTCCTTGCTGCTGTCGAGAAGCTGTCGCGCATTGAGCCTGGCGCTGTGTGGCTCTACCACCGCTCCTTCCGTGGCTACCCGGAGCAGACGTTGGGACCCTTTCCCAATGAGGAAGCAGTGGCGTACTACCTCAGCACGAAGCGCGGGCAGCAGCGCGGCAACCACCAGGAGTATTTCGCAAAGCATCCCCTCGCCGCGCCCAGGCACATTGGCGACTTGTTCGTCATGCCTGACGCGGAGTGGGTCGTCATCAGGGACGGGCTGGGGGCGAAGCTGCGCGAGGCGCTAGCCATTCGCGCTGGCAAAGGGCACGATCACAACAAGTGGCAAGAGGAACAGGAGACAGGGAATGGGCAAGTATATTGAGGTTGACACAGGCAGCGACTGGCGGGTTGGCGGCAGGTCGCTGACCATCCTGGATTTCAGCTGCACCATGTTCAAGGCTGTGCGCAACAATGCTGCCGAGGCTGCCAGGGTAGGCTACGTGGATAGGCCCTTCTACTGGCCGCCGCGCCTTGCGTTCACAGGTGCGCTGCTGGGCTTCTGGGTCAACGTCAGCATCAACTTCGGCGTAGCGAGCGGCTAGCGCTACTGCCTGAAAGACGCGCAAAAGAAAAGCCCTCTTGGCTCGCGCCTTGAGGGCTTTTTAGTGCCTACAAAGTAGGCTATGCTGCCTTCAAAAGAGGTCTAACAACCTCCTGAACAACGTCCGTAGAAGGCGCGTAAGCGCCAACGCGGCTTCCGCCGCTATGCTCAGGAGTCGAGCAGCAAAGGGGCGCGGGGGACCCTCCTGTCGAAGACGTGCGTAACAGCATTGGACGGCGCCGACTTCAGCGTCGGCTGATCCACACGGAACGCGCGCAGCGTCACGATGTAGCTGGCGTTGGTAATGTTGGGGAAGATGCCGTCAACATCCTGCTCGTACACGCCGTCAGGATTCAGCCGGCCTGGGAAGACAGCTACGGCTGTGCCATCCAGCTCCAGCTCGTAGGCCAGCTCGTAGTCAATGGGGCTGCCATCCTCGTTGAGGGTTGGCGCCCGCCAGCGCAAGGTCTCTGGGTTCAGTCTCATTCGCTCTCCTTTATTGCGGCGTTGTGCCGCTCTACGATGTCGCGCACAGCTTCCATGCGTGCGCTGCAAGCCTGCAGCGCCAATGACGCCTTCGCGCCATACAGCACGAAGTCACCATACGTGTCGCCCTGCAGCAACGGCTCGTGGCAGGGCATCAGCAGGTCAAGGGGTATTGCCAAGTGTTGCGCAGGCACCGTCAGTGGCCTTGCTGGCTGCGCAGAACACCCTAACAGCATCAGCAGGAGCACGCACCCCAGCACACACAACAGCAGCGGCTTCGCTGCCATCAGCAGCGCCAGTAGCCAGTATGGCCCTAAGTCGTGCTTCCGCTGCTGCTCCTTCTCGTCCAAGCTCATTGACTTTCTCCTGTAGCTGCACTCGCGTGCGCTCCAGCACTATGCGCTCTGCGCGCTCGTTCAGCAAGGTCGTCCGCGTTGCGCGCAGCACTTCCTCCGTGGCAGCCCTGTCAGCCTTCTCAACTGCCAGCGCCTCTCGGGCGTCAAGCCACAGGCGTGACGTGAACAGGAGAGCCGCGAAAAGCGCTGCTGCTGCTATTGCCAGATACTTGCTCACGCTTCACATCCTCCCAGGCCTGCGCCCCCATGTACCCGCCGACGCTGATGACGAAGGCTGTGCTCCAGGCAACAGCGTCAATGCGCCCGAACCAGACCAGCGCCGTCGCTGTGGCCAGGCCAACGAGAGCTACGCCCAGCTTGCGGCTGTTCCACTTTAGAGCGGTTCGCTCCAAGCGAGCTTCCCGAGCAAGGGCGTCCATCAGACAGCCTTGGCCAGGCGGAACGGGTAGATCCTGTCGCCTGTGCCTGTCTTGTCCACGTACTCGTCGTCCTCTTCTTCCTCGCCCGGATCAGGCTCGTCGCCCTCTTCCAGCGGGAAAGCTGCAACGCTCAGTTCCACAATCTCGCCCGGTTCCAGCTCTATCGTTATGCTTGCCATACCCCAGTCTCCATGATGCGGGCGAGCTTCACAGCGCGCCCTTTGACTTGCGTTGCCCACTTGCTGTCCAGCATTTCCCGCGCTGCGTCCTTGAAGTCGTTGCGCGCCAGCGCTGCGTGCATCTTGCGGAAGCCATTGAAGCGCGAAGCGCCCAGGTTGTAGATCATGTCCACGACGACGTTCTGGCGCGGGCGCGACAGGGCGCTGAACCAGCTGTAGCCACGCGCCTGCTTCAGTGCCGCATCCAGCCGCTCCTGCAGCCAGCGCTCTGCCGTCTCCACGTCTATCTGCAGCGTCTGCAGGTTCGTGCCATACCCAATGGTCCAGACGCCCTCCGTGTCTTGGTACGCGGAGAGGCGCAGGCCTTCAGACCTGCGCACATGCTCTACCAGTTCAGGATCCAGCTTCACTGTGCTCCCCTCTGCTGGCGCAGTGCTGCCAGCCTTGCCCGCTCCGCGCCCTCGCGCAGCTCTTGCTCCATCTTGGACTCTGCCGCCCTGGCGTCAGCATTGGCTGCTGTTGCCAGCAGCACGACCATGGCCTGCGCCTGCGTCGCAGCTGTAGGCGCCTCGCGCAGGCGAGGGGCGAAGATGCGGCCCAGCATCCCTTCCGCCAGCGACGCCGACAGCCCCTTGATGATGAGCACGTCCAGGGTGCCCTGCGCCATCTTGCCCAGACCTTTGCCAAGGCCCTGGCCCAGCGTGCCTGCGTCAGGCGCGACAGCGCCAGCTGTCTCCGATGCAGCAATGCTGGCGCCTGTGTCGTCCAGCCCCAACACATCGGAATAGAAGGCAGCAATCTTGTCTACCTCGCCCAGCTCTCGCAGCGCCTCTGGCGGCATGATGCGCCGGAAGCGCTCGCCACTATCGCCTGCCAGCATGGCCTGATAGTTGCGCACGTAGGCCAGCGGGTTGAAGACGTGGCCTACGCCCTTCTCCGCTGGCGTCACGGAGCGCTGCAGCAAGTCTTCCACGACAGCGAAGCGCATGATGTTCTGGTTCGTGGGGGACAGCTGCTGGAAGGTAGCGTCGAAAAGGGCGTTGCCAGGGATGGTGCGGAACAGCGCCAGCGCCGTGCCGCGCACACCTGCCGCTCTGCGCGCGACAGCAACAGGCCCCTGCCGCTGCAGCGTTTCCACCTGGCTGGCATACTCGCGCAGCGCTGCCTGGTCGGCGTCGTCAAAGAACAGCCGCGCTGTCTTCGGCTCAATGTCGAGGTTGCTAATCTTCTCCGGGTTGCGAATGAAGTCGTTGACAGCTGCCTTGCGGAAGTGCTGCCACGCCTCTTGCCCACGCTCGCCTGTGCGGTCCAGCGCGCGCTTCAGCAGCAGTGCGTCCTGGAAGCCCATGGAGCCAGATGTAACCTGCGTCACGAGCTTCTGGCCTGCGCCCTGCTGGGCAAAGCCTGCCGTCTTCATCCTGTCCATCTGGCCCAGGAAGCGGCTGGAAATCTTGTTGTACTGCGTCACGGCAGCGTTGAAGGTTTCGTCGCCAGACGTGCCCAGGACCTCCCCAATCTGCAGGTACAGCTTCTTCGCCAGCTGCGCCTCGCTGTCCTTGACAGGCACAAGCGGGTTGCCGAAGAAGTCGCGGAGCTTGCTGCGCATCATGCGAAGCACCTCCACGCCATTGGCTTCATAGGTGCCAATGACAGGCCCTTGCGCCACGTCGTTGCCGCCAGGCGCTGCAAAGCCTGCATTGCCCACGTAGCCTACCTGCGTGCCAGCACTTTCCACTGTCTCGTAGGACGTGCGGATGTTGCCGTTGCCATCTACCATGTAGGGCGACGTGTTCAGGCTGCCGTCTGGCGTCGTGCGCACTTGGTACGTGCCCTTGCTCAGCAGCCCGTCTTCCGGCAGGTTGGCCAGCGTGCGCAGCACGAAGCGCAGGTCAGCGCTGTACTTCTTGGCAACTTCCTCGATGCCAACGCCTAGCAGCTGCTCGCCTGTCTCCAGCACTTCGCTGGCCCGGCCTGCCTGCGTCTGGGGAATGGGCATCCTGGAAAGGGCGTCCCTGGCAACGCGCTGCACACCCTGCGTGTTCAGGCTGAAGACAGGGGCATCGTCAGCAATGTCAAGCAGCTTGTTCTCCAGGTCCTCCAGGAGGGCGTTGCCCAGCTTGCGGTAGGACAGCTGCTCCTTGTTGGACGGGTCCAGCAGGGCTTCCTGCACGTCTTCGCCTGCCTTCTGGCGCGACACGGTCGAGGCGCCAGGGTTGCCCAAGGCTGTGTCAGCCTGCGCCGCCAGCCGGCGCCCCAGCTCGCGCTCCAGGCCCTCCATGGTGCGCAGGTCCATGCCGCCAATGTACAAGGCTTGCTCGACGCCGTCCATGGCCAGGAACTGTTCCGCCACTGTCTCAGCCCGCTCACCCAGCCACACCTTCTGCTCCAGCACCTGCTCACGCAAGGCTGTGTCCAGCTGCGACCAGCGCGAGCGCAGGCGGGCCAGGAAGCTGGCAGGCGTTGCCTGGCCCGCGTAGATGGGAGCGCCAAGGCCCTGTACCTCCAGGGCGCGTTCCAGCACTTTGCGCTCCAGCGTGGAGCGCGGCGTGGCAGCGTACCCAGTGGCAAACCTGCCAATGCCGCCCAAAGCTGCCCCAACAGCCTCCCCAGCAAAGCCAGCCGCGAAGCCGAAGCCGCCGCGCATGGCAATGTTGGCCATGACACGCGCCTCCGCATCGTCCGCGTCAGGCAGATTGCCCAGGCCTGCTTCCTGCGCAGCATTGGCAACCTCATCGCCTGCTGCGCCTGTAGCAGCACCCAGGCCCGACTTGAAGGCACGCCACAGCAGCCGCCCGCCAATGCCGCCCATGTAGGGCAGCAGGCTGCCTACTGTCTCCAGAGAGAACAGGTCGCCTACCATCTGGCCTGCGTCTGCCTTGGACGGGCCAGGCCTGTTGAAGGGTACGTACTGCCCTTCGTCGCCCTCAACCATGACGAGAGGCTTGAAGTCAGGCCCGTCTGGCACCATGGCTACCTGAATGTCGCGGCCTGGGAACAGCTCGCGCGCATCTGCCAGCTCGCCCTCCACGTCCATGGCGCCGCCGAAAGTGCGGTAATCGCCACCAAGGATAGGCGAAAGGATGTACCCGACGAGGGGACTGGCCTGCGCTCGGAAGCCGCTGCCAAGGCTCAGCGCCTCCTGGCTGATGTCAACAGGCTTGCCCAGCTGCTCGCGGAGCACAGATTCCTGGAAGCTGGGATTCTCCCGCAGGTTCTCCAGGTCTACCCTGTTGCGCGTTTGCCGGCGCACAATCTCGTTCTGCAGCCAGTCCACGCGCGCCTGCCTGTTGCGCGGCATGGTTGGTGCCAGCTCGCGCAACTCGTCAGCTGTAAACAGCTCGCGGGCCTGGCCAAAGAGCTGGCCCAGCCTTACATCAACTTCGTCCGCCACGTTCCCCCCTTACTCCGGCGCCATCAAGAGCTTCTGGAACTCGTCCAGCGCCGGGTCGTTGTAGCCGCCAGGCATGGCAGCACCCAAGTCTGTTTCCAGCACTTCCAGCGCCAGCTTCTGTTTGTCTGTTGCCCAGATCAGGAAGTTGTTCATGGCAGTCATGACACCCCTTGCAGTAACAGACGGATTATCCAGGGCCTGCAGCAGGTCGTCTGCCGCCTTCCGGTGGACCTCGCGCATGTTGCCTTGCGCCAGCCACGTCGTAAGGCTGGTGTGCAACTGGCGAGCCTGGCTGCGCACCTTTTCCTCGTCTTCGTGCATGAGCACGCGCTGAGCCATGTCCTGCACGCGAGCAGGAACGCCCAGCAGGCTCAGGCCCTGCGCAATGTAGCCGCCAGCTGCGCTGCGCATGTTGGCAGTGAAGCCAAGAGGCTGGTCGCCCGCCACAGCTTCCAGAGACGTAATGAAGTTGGTGACCTCACTCGTGATGCCGCCCAGGTTGGCAATGGTGCGCTGCAAGTCTGTGCGCACTGCCGTTGTCGG
>ERZ1066132.97-NODE-97-length-42141-cov-42.880126_pt1 | contig 42141 bp, 38 predicted proteins | sample MGYA00382779_ERZ1066132 | MGnify/ENA primary metagenome ERZ1066132 (study PRJEB33369, sample SAMEA5778362) | biofilm metagenome | biome: Industrial cooling water; feature: Water cooling tower basin; material: Biofilm | place: United Arab Emirates | collected...
ACAAAAAACCCCAACTATCTCTAGGTGGGGTGGTGAATATCAGGGTGCATCTACTTAATGCATCTTTCTCGGTTGTGCGATCGCTTTCCGGACATTTTTCTGAGAATCAAACAAAAAACCCCAACTATCTCTAGGTGGGGTGGTGAATATCAGGGTGCATCTACTGAATACTTATTTCTTGGGGGTGCGATCGCTTTCCGGACATTTTTACCAAATTTCCTGAAATTCCTTTCTGTTCAACTGTCAACTGTCCACTGTCAACTGTCCACTGTGGTGCGATCGCTTTCCGGACATTTTTCTGAGAATCAAACAAAAAACCCCAACTATCTCTAGGTGGGGTGGTGAATATCAGGGTGCATCTACTGAATACTTATTTCTTGGGGGTGCGATCGCTTTCCGGACATTTTTACCAAAATTTCCTGAAATTCCTTTTTCTTGAACTGTCAACTGTCAACTGTCCACTATCAACTGTCCACTGTCCACTGTCCACTGTCCACTGTTAAATCAAGGCAAAAACCGATCCAAAGCCGCCTTTAACTGTTCGATTTCAGCTTCCATATTGCCTTCTTTAGCTGCGCGGGCGATGCATTCGGTTAAATGTTCGTCCAGAATCATGCGCGATACTCGATCCAAAGCGCCCCGCACAGCGGCTATTTGTACCAGCACGTCGGGACAGGGTTTGCTCTCTTGTACCATTGTTTTGACGCCCCGGATATGTCCTTCGATCCGAGATAAGCGATTGACGATGCGGCGCAGGGATTCTTCGCTGTGGACGTGAGAATGGCTTTCTTGTCCATCTGCGTGGGTGTGACTGTGATGGATATGGTCTGTGTCTTCTTCTAGGATAAATTTATCGCTATGGGAAGGCGGTAAAATTTCTTTTTTAGATTGAACCATTTTTTAATTACAACATACCTTTTATAAATTATACCCTATGGGCTGGGGTAAAGCATTTGGTTGTGGGTGATGGATGAGCGATCGCATCTTCCCTAAAAACTTGCCTCTCCCAGAATAGTTGCAAATGAATTGCTAAGAAATAAAAATAATTTTTTTAACCGAATTGTGCATCTAGCTAAGATTAACCTATCGTAGCTGATACCTATTTGCGTTAAACCTAAATCGGTTAAAACATCGTAGGTTTGTAAAGCTTGCATCTACCACCAAAAAACGAGCAACCATAATTTACCATTCACTCCTTCCCAGGCTCCGCCTGGGAAGGATTCTGCCAAGGCTCCGCCTTAAACGATCCGATGTGACAGTTAGGTAAGTCATGTAGTTTTTGACACCTGTAGGTGTGGGGTTTACCAAAAATCATCGATAAACCCACCCCGCCTAGATCTGAATACGCACTACACATTTGAATGGCAACATTTTTTTGTTGACACTCAACTTCGCAATTTGCTAATGTAAGTACAGAGTTATACAACAAGGATGTGAACAATGAAAAACTACAAAATACTTAAAATTCATTATGCATGTAATAAAAAAATCGAGACTCAAGCAGTTTTATTCGCAGCACCCCAATGCAGAAACTAGCCTGCGAGGATGGTACAAAATAACATCATTAGCTGAGTGGCAAAATTTTGTTGAGTTACGGCAAGTTTTTCCTTCAGCCGATCAAGTTGGCAATTTAACGGTGTTTAACATTGGGGGTAATAACTATCGACTGATTACTTTAGTCGATTACAAATATCAAAAAGTTTTTATCCGCCATGTCCTCACCCATGCAGAATATGACAAAGAGGACTGGAAAAATGACCAGTGGTACAGGTAGCGCTAGCGCTTACATCGAATTACTTAAAAACTTTCCTCCTCGTCCAATTAATTCTGAGGAGGAATTACTAGCAACTCAAAAAGTAATAGACGCCTTGATCGATCGAGAAGAATTAACAGCAGACGAACAAGATTATCTCAATGTTTTGGGTACTCTAGTCTACGAATACGAACAAAAACACGAAGCTATACCCGATATTTTTGGAGTCGAGTTACTCAAAGCTTTAATAGATGAATTCGATCTGCGACAAAAAGATTTAGTCCCTATTTTTAGAACTGAATCTATTGTATCCGCCGTGCTGAGCGGTAAACGCCAGCTTACAGTCGATCATATTCGCAAACTCGCCGATTTTTTTCATATCTCTCCTGCTGCTTTCTTTGAATCTAATTTGAAATAAAATTTTTATCGGCTGAGACTGAACGACCAAAACATAAAGCAACTAGAGGTTAATAATAATCCAATAATTCGCAATTTTTCTAAACGGGTAACGCTGTAGTTATGCCGAATTAAGTAAATGCTGTAAAATAACGGAGCTAATACGCCAATTTCAATAAATAAATTGCGGTAAAGGTAATAGTTTAATAAGCTTACCTTTCCAGCACTTGGGAGAAGACCAAACGTAAGTTTGAAGTTGGCGAGGTTAAAAGGCCATAGTAAAGGTAATTCGTTGACTCCCGTTAGTAAATCCAGCACAAGATGGGAAAGACCTGCTATTATGACTTGTACGCTAAGCCGCGTGCGGGAACTTCCCTTAAAACCTAAAATAGTTAGCAATAGAATTGTGCCAAAAGGTAGCATAAGACTACCCAAAATAGAATGGGTAATTCTAATTTTTTCATCGGGATAAACAGTTAAAATAAACGAGCGAAAAATGTGGTCGATGTCAGGCGCAGAGGCAATAACAATTAGCCATCCCCACCACCATTTTTTCAAAGAGTTTGAGGCAGATAATTTTTCCGATGAGAATACGCACAAAGCTGCTAAACTATGACCAATAAAAGAAGACATTACACAATTACTATTTTTTGGATTATATCATGTTCGGTGGCATCGATAGCCCCCGCAGGGGCGGGTTTAATAAAATTCCTCGTGATTCCACAGAATGGCTGGTAAAACCCGCCCCAACAGCCTAAAAAACTGATATTAATGGCTAATTTAGCCGCAATACCAATTACCAATTACCAATTACCAATTACCAATTACCAATTACCTATTACCTATTACCTATTACCTATTACCTATTACCTAACAAACTCCGTTCTCCATAATTAAGCAGTCTCTCCACACTGAATAAACGATTTTCCCAAGTTTGAACTTGATACCAATTCTGGGTTGTATGCAAACTCATCCACATGCGAAACTGGGTGCGAAAAGTGGTTAAAGAGCGCCTCGCTGCTGCAAGATTACTCGCGTTTGGTTCTTGGGATAACTTATTCAAAGCTGTGGCAATCTCTTCGGTTTTACTATTCCAATTTGAGCGGGCTGTTCCCAAACGCATTTGGTTGGTATCTAAGAGAAAATTCCATTCTTGAGATAAGTTAGAAAAACGCGCAGCGGCGGCGGCGAAAGGTTGGCGGAAAGGAATCGGTTCTTTTGTATTTGCTTGTCTGATTCCTTGGGTGCGACTGAGGATTGCTTGTAAATTATTGCCGAAATGTTCTAAGGCAAATAAGGAGTAACCGCCACTGGGTAGATCTCTTACTAGCTGAATTTGATCGAAGGTTCCCAGTTCGGGTAATCTCAATAAATAGATTCCTGGGGATATCAAACTAGAGCCTAAATTGGTATTGGTGAGCCAAGGTTGGGCTAATTGTTGGAAGCGATTGGTATCGGGAGCATAAGTCATGGGGACGATTAAATCTACATCGCCTTGTCGCGCCCAAACTTCCCAATTCTGTTGTAGTTTTTGAATTCGTTCTTGTTCTGGATAGCCGAAAACTGCGACGGATAGAATGAGATTAGATCGACGTTTGCGAAGCATTTGGGAAACTTCGGCGACAAAGGAATTGATTTGGCTGGTGCGGAATTCTGTCCATTGTTGCCATTGGGTGCGATCGCGCGGAGAAATCCGTATCGGATCGACGCCATATTGCTGTTGAAATTGCTGCCGCGCCGCCCTACCATAACCATATATTCTACCCGCCCCAGGGTCTTGAAATGGATAGCGAATGTAATCGAGTTGCAATCCATCCACCTTATAGCGGGTGACTATTTCTTCAAACAATCGCATTAAATATTGCCGCACTTCTGGATTCGCCGGATCTAAAAACGGCTTCGTCTGTCCAATCGGAATAATATTCCCCCGATTATCATAATTCGCCCAATCGGGATGGGCTGTCAAAACGGGACCAAGATAATTCGCAGGTTGTCCCAAAATCGTATTGTGAATTTGGTTTCCCGTGGCAAATGTCCACACCCAAGCGTGCAATTCCATTCCCCGCGCATGGGCTAATTTAACCGCAGATGCTAAGGGGTCCCAACCTCTCACTAGCGGGTTTTGTTCCGGCGCAACTTGTGAAGGATAAATGGGATATCCGGCGTTAACGGTTTCAAAGAATATTGTATTAATTCCCGCCGCCGCCAGTTGGTCAAAAATTCTCGCCAATCCCTGTTCCGAACCCGCTTCAATAATAGAACCGCGATCGAGCCAAATCGCGCGAATTTCCGCTTGTGCGTTAGGTCGATCGATGGGATAAAGATTCCATAAATTTTGCCGCGCTTGCAACCATTGTTGGCGCGCATTAGCGTAGTCTCGGTTAGCAATTAATCTGGGTAAATTTTGTAGTAATTCTCGTGCGGATTGAATCGCAGCGGGTGGGGAAGGTTGCGTGCTAAGTGAAACAGTAGAAGCAACCGTTGCAATCGGCGTTGTAGGAGATGGGACGAAAGAACTATCGGTTTTTCCAGTATTTCCCTGCGCCTCTGCTACCCTACCTGCACCACGGTTAGCGGCGTTGGCGGATAATAAAGCGCTTTCCACACGACCAATTAGATTTTCTAACTCTTGACGCATGGCGATCGCTTCCCCCGGCGTAATTCTTTGCGCCCCCGGTCTAAACGGAATCCCCGCCGCCGCCACATCTTGCGTCGGATCGTTCCTTCTCGGTGCCGCAGGTGCAGGCGTTGGTCGAGTCACAGTTTGCCGAGTCGGCGCCCCCCGTTGCACAGCAGAAACCGGCGACTGGGGATTAGAAACACTCCCCTGCCCCCCTGCCCCCCTACTCCCCTGCCCCCCTGCCTCAATAAAAGACCCCGTTCCTAGTATTCTGGTTGGGGTTTGAGGGGATTGTCTGGGGGTGGCGGAAGCTCTGGCGATCGCTCCCGGAGCCACGCAGTTGCCGCTAGCAGCGCCCTGACTCGCAACGGTCGTCCCCCCCCCAGGACGATTGCCGTAACGGCTCATAGCGGCTTTTAGCCAGCCCAGATCGAGTGTTGCAGACGCCACTGTATCCACGCCCCAGCGCCAACCAAAAAAGGTCGTCCGGTTGGTGGTGATAACGGCGGGTGGGGTATCGGGACCGCTCCAAGTGGCGGCGGTTTGACTGTTTAAGCCGGTGGGAACTACGACGCCGCCGTGAATCATCCCGGCGAGGTCGCGGGTAACCCATTCTTGGGTGCGGGTACGCAAAGGCTGTACCATAGTAGGTTCGGAGAGGGGAAACGCCCAGTAAGCGCCTAGCATAGTTCGCAACAGCTGGCGCACGCCGGGAGCGGAAAGGTTTCCTACCGGACCTGAGACGATAACGCGACCGCCTTTGCTCATCCATGCTTCGATAGCGATCGCTTGTTGCTGATTCAAGCTTTCGACGTTGGGCAAAAATAGCACCGCTGGCCCTGCTAAATCTGCCTCGGTTCTGATATTCTGCAAGTCAACAACGCAGTAGGAAACGCCGCTAGCATTGAGGCGGTTGATAATTCCTCCCCATTGGGTAGAATTTTCTTGACTTCTGACTACCCCTAGTCGTGCTTGTTGAGCGATCGCGCTTTCAGGTATCAGTAATACAGCAATCGGCAAAAGCAACGAAAAACAAACTTGGATTTGCTTAGCTTGTCCAATTGCTTTATTTTTATCGCTCCTCACGCTTCGCTCCTCATCCACTACTTAGATCATACGGGAAGCATGGGAGCTTTGTGTTACTGGCAGCACTGAGTGGGTGGGGGTTTGGAGGGTGCGTGCGATCGCCCTCTAACCAGACCTTTCGCACAACGATTCTAGAAACTACGGTTCTGCCTGCTTCTTTGATATCAACCGGGTTTCTTTGCGTAAGTCCTGAAATTGTTTTATTACCAATTATTTTTTTTTATCGCTACTCAGGCTACGGTGCTATAAAGGATACTATCCGACCTGATATTAAGCTGCAATGAAACATTGTTCTCTGGGATGCTGGGTAAAGTTAGGCACTATATTTTTGTGTCTATTAGAGTCTCGCTATTCGATGGCACAAATTGTCCCGGATGCGACTCTTCCGGTTAATTCTACCGTTACTCAACAGGGAGCAACTACCGCAATTGATGGAGGCACTAAAGCAGGTGGAAACTTGTTCCACAGCTTTCGAGAATTCTCTATTCCAACTAATGGCGAAGCATACTTCAATAATGCTCTTGATATTCAAAATATTTTTAGTCGAGTAACTGGTGGCTCAATTTCTAATATTGATGGGTTAATTCGCGCCAATGGCTCTGCTAATTTATTTCTACTCAATCCCAACGGCATTATTTTTGGCCCGAATGCACGGTTAAATATTGGCGGTTCATTTCTAGCGAGTACCGCCAGTAGTATTAGGTTTGCCGATGACACCTTTTTTGGCACCACAAGTCCTCAAACTGCACCCTTGCTGACTATCAGCGTACCCATCGGCTTGCAAATGGGGCGAAATCCGGGAAATATTTTAGTGCAGGGGCCAGGTAACAATCTGAGTTTAAATCCAGAGACGGGAACAATTACCAGGGATAATCGGCCTGTTGGACTTCAGGTAGCACCCGGTCAAACGTTAGCGCTGCTGGGCGGTAATCTAACTCTAGAAGGCGGCAACTTAACTGCAAAAAGCGGACGAATAGAATTGGGCAGCGTTGGGGGAGATACTCTGGTGACCCTAACCCCCATGAATTCAGGTATGGCGTTGAGCTACCCTGAAATGCAGAATTTTCAGGATATCAGTCTTTCAAAAGCGGCATCGGTTGATGTCAGTGGTGCAGGGGGAGGCGATGTTTTTGTAGTCGGACGGCGGGTGACGCTGACTGATGGCTCAGTCATTTTGGCTCTCACCGAAGGTGCCAAAGCGGGGGGAACGCTCAGCGTTCGTGCATCGGAGACGGTAGAGTTGATTGGTATCTCAGCCGAAGGTCAGTTTAACAGTAGCTTGTTTGTTTCAGTAGCAAAGGAAGCTACCGGAGATGGAGGAAACTTAATAATTGAAACTACTCGCTTGCAGTTGGTCGATGGGGGACAGGTAGGAGCAGGTACCTTGGGCGCTGGAAAAGCCGGAAATGTGACCGTCAAGGCAACTGATGTGGTCGAATTAATTGGCATCGCATCTAATGGTAAGTCTGCCAGCAGCTTAGATACTTCAGTCAATTCAGGAGCCACCGGAGACGGAGGGAACTTGACGATTGAAACCGCTCGCTTGCGAGTAATCGATGGCGCACAGATAGGAGCTGGTACTTTTGGTGCTGGGAAAGGCGGAAATTTGACTGTCAAAGCGACTGAGACGGTGGAAGTTATTGGCACCTCAGCTGATGGTGGCGTTTTAAGCGGCTTGTTTGCTTCAGCCGCACCAGGAGCCACTGGAAATGGGGGGAACTTGACGATTGAAACTGCTCGCTTGCGAGTAATCGATGGGGCATTGGTGTCAGTTGATACTTTCGGGGCTGGGAAAGGCGGAAATTTGACTGTTCAGGCAACGGATGCAGTGGAATTAATTGGCACTTCATCTGATGGTAATTTTGTCAGCGGCTTGTTTGCTTCAGTCAGACCAGGAGCCACTGGAGATGGAGGTAACTTAACTATTGAAACCGCTCGCTTGCACGCAATCAATGGGGCACAGGTATTAGTCGCTACCTTTGGCCCTGGGAAAGCTGGAAATTTGATCGTTAAGGCAACCGATGCGGTGGAACTGATTGGCACTAGAGGTGATAGTGGGGTTAGCAGCGGTTTGTTTGCTTCAGTCGGACTAGGAGCGACTGGAGATGGGGGCAACTTAACGATTGAAACGGCTCGCTTGCGGGTAGCCGATGGAGCAGTAGTATCTGTTGCTACTTTCGGCTTGGGGAAAGGCGGAAATTTGATTGTTAAAGCAACGGATGCGGTGGAACTAATTGGCACTAGAGCTGATGGTGTGGTTAGCAGCGGCTTGGCTGCTTCAGTCGCACGAGGAGCCACTGGAGATGGGGGGAACTTAACGATTGAAACCGCTCGCTTGCGAGTGGTCGATGGAGCGCAGGTATCAGTTGCTACATTTGGCACTGGGAAAGGCGGAAATTTGACCGTCAAGGCAACGGATGCAGTGGAACTGATTGGCACCTCAGCTGATGGTAAAATTAGCAGCAGCTTGCGCGCTTTAGCCCCATCAGGAGCCACGGGAGATGGGGGGAACTTGACGATTGAAACCGCTCGCTTGCAGGTGGTCAATGGAGCCACAGTTAGTGTGAGAAATCGTGGAGAGGGCAAAGCAGGCAATCTAATAGTTGATGCTGGCTCTATCCTGCTCGACAACTCTGGTCGTTTGACGGCTGATACAAAAGCAGGGGGGGGAAGAATCGAGTTACGCTCTGATACCATCACCTTGCGCCGTGGCAGTCAAATTAGTACTAACGCCACCGGAGGAGAAAGCGGCGGTGATGTTGAGATCCGAACCGGCTTCTTGCAGTTGCGTCAAGGCAGCAGTATCACCACCAACGCTGAGGGAATAGCTACAGGAACCGAAATTAAAGGCGGCAACATCACCATCGACGCTGACGTTCTGGCGGCTCTAGAAAATAGCGATATTAGTGCTAATTCTGATAGTTTCTTTGGGGGTCGGGTCTTTATTAATACACAAGGGATCTTCGGCACTCAATTCGGCGATGCAACAACTCCAGAAAGCGATATCACCGCCACTGGCAAAGATTCCGCTTTCAGCGGCACTGTAACAATTAACACCCCCGAAGTTGACCCCAGTTCTGGCTTAATCGAATTGCCGCAGAATTTTGTAGATATTTCTGGGTTGATTGCTGACAGCTGTTCCTCTGCAAGGCAAGGCAGTAGTTTCACAGTAACCGGACGCGGTGGCATTCCAGAGAGTCCCGACGAACCCCTCAGCCCTGATGCGTTTTTGGTCGATTTGATCGCTATCGACTCGCAGGTGCAAGGGAGTAGGGGGGAAACCAACAACCCATCCCTTGCATCCGCTGCTACACCCGACGCGGAGATAGTAGAAGCAACTGGTTGGTTCGTCAACGAAAAAGGCCAAGTTATCCTCACCGCTTCTGCTCCCAAGGTGACGCCAACCAGTCCGTGGTTCACTCCCCCAACTTGTCCGCCGTCAGTTCGTTGAGCGAGCAACATAACATTGTCGGGGCACGGCAAGAGAAAACCTTTGAGCTGGCGACAAAACTTACTTTAGCCTTAGTCCCTACCCCGATTGATTGCGATCGCAACGGTTGCAAACCGCTGTAGTTGCGCGCGATCGCCCACCGAAAAAAACCCCAGCTGGCAAGCTGGGGTTGAGAGAAGAGGCAGAAATTCAATGAGCGTTGAGTTAATTCTGGTGAAAGTTCTGATTTCTAGCTGACGCCTAACGCGATTAAAATCACCGCGCTAGCGAACAAAAAGCCTACTGCACCTTGAAGGGCATAACGCCGTTGCTGTTCTTGTGAGGGATATTCAGCATAGTAAATTTCGGGTTCAACCGCGTAGTTGTTGAGCAAACCTTCGTTGGTGGTGGTGTACATACTTCGTTCTCTCGTATTTGTTAACTTATGTAAATTAATGTAACGAAATATTTACTAATCGTCAAGAGTTTGACGCAATTGTGCTATTAGTCTTGCTTTGAGCAGCCATAGGCTAAGCTGAACGGAACGCAGACGCATAGGCTGGGGAAGCGCGATCGCTCTCCCAATCAATCTGGGTCAGCGCGATCGCGATCGCACAGTCTAAACTTTGTCCGTAGTGTTGATAACCGATTTCTGCACAGAACAATGTCCAGCGGTTAATGGACATTGATGGACAATTTCAACCTGGCAGAGAGCTAATTTAGGTGCTTGTCGATTAGGGCGATGAGTTGAGCGATCGCTTTCTGTTCTTCCAAGAGCAGTTCCTTGATCTGGCGCATCTGCTCTTGATTGGGCGGACGGTGTACCAAATCGTCAACGAAGTCCAGCAGCGGTGACTTCCGGCGTCGGCTCAAAGCAGCTTCGGTGTCGAGTTTCTCCCAGCGCTGCTTGGTAGCCTCGAACTGTTCTCGCATGAGATTGGTTTTCTCTTGCATTAGTATGGTTTTCTCTTGCACTAGAAAAGTTTTTGCTAGACGCCTTTCGGTGCGCTGTTTAATTGTTAGACATTCGCTACCAGTCATCTTCATCCCTGTGCATATTTTTTATCTGCTCCTCTAATTCTGTTACTCGCTCGGGCAGTCTTGCTATCAGATTTTCGGTGATGTTGTTTTTATTCTCCAAAACATTGGTTCTGTCCTCCAGACGATCGGCTCTACCTTCAAGATTCTCAATACTCACATCTTGCACCTACCCGATAAACAGCCTCCAAATAAATTTGGGGCTGAAAGCTTAAGTTAGCTAAAGCTAACTTAAATCAAGGTTTTAACCCGTTTCAACGGGTTTTAGCTTTGAGCCAGAAATTTATTTCTGGGCTTGCTGCAAGATGTGAGAATAGATAAGTCCAGAGCCTCGACGGATCCTTCTAGCTCTCCTATCCGGTCTGGTTGCGGGGTGTTGCCGTTAGGGCCGTTGCTATTTGTCATGGTGATACCTCATTGTTGGAAGAAACTGGCGATCGCGCTTCCGATATAAGCTCAAACTATCGCCAGCACAGCTGCTACTTGCGTTGTAACCAAGCTCGATCTCAAACCGATCAGGTATTGCGACCCAGCGGGATTCGCTTAGTCAAAATGCTCATTACTTCCCCGTTGGGAGCAGGCATCAGAAAACTCCACTCGCTGACCTGAGCGAACTGGAGTCTGTAAAGCCAACGAATTGTGTAATTGACGCCATACGGTGAGCCAAAAACCATTACCCTCACAACTTCATAGCCATCACAGGGAGCTGGCAGATTGTCTACACCAGGAATGACCGACGGCAAAGAGTCGCCAACTCCAGGCACGAACGAGCGAGTTTGTGCGTAAACCAATGGCGGCAGGGAACTTAATACTGTTCCCCATCCGATGTCAAAATTTGTCATGATAATTTAGCCTCCTAGTAGCTGTAGGGGGTAGTCGTCGTGTAGGGGATGGTTCAGATCCTCTACGCGGCGCGATTCCTTGTAGCCATCCATAATACCAGGACAAAATAGAATTGTCCAATAAATTTTTAGATGATTTGGAGATCGCCCTTAACCAGACATGACAGAAAAAGACCTTTATTCAATCAGCGACCTGCAAGAACGCTACGGGCTGAGAAGCAGGCAATCAATATATAACTGGATGAAGGTTTTAAAAATTGAACCCGTGGTGCGAGGGAAGTTATCCACTGAGCAACGCGAAAAAATGGACAAGTTCAACGAACACCTAATAAATGGCGGGAAGATATCTAATTTCGGAGCCGATCCCAAAGAGGCACCAAGCCCAAACCTCCACATTCAAATCGACGCATCGCTGATCGTTGCGGAACTAACTAAATTGATGGAAGCGATCGCACCCACTGTACATCTCCCAAAACCGCTGCAAGTACTAGGGGCACTGGAGGTAGCTGCCGAGAAAGGGTGGTTATTGACAACAGAGCAGGTGCGGGAACTGATTGGGGTAAGGCCGAAGGTGAAGGGGAGCGATCGCACATTCATCCACGGTAGTTTTGCGTTTGTCAAAAGCGGCAAGATCGGAACGCAAATTGCTTGGAAGGTAGTTAAGGTTAGTTCTGGGGATTAAAAACAGGAGGTTGCTAAGAGAGCGATCGCGGAGAAAAGCTGATTCTCTATTTGTGTCAAAACGTCGGTCTAAAATTATAATTACCGATATTTCGACACAAACGCAACCAGATGAGCCAATCGAAAACCGGGCAAGTGCTGGCTCTAGCACGCCAAGTGGGTGTCCTCCGACCAAGAGACGTGGAGGCACGCGGAATTCATCGGGAGTATCTGCGGCGTCTAGAAAACCAAGGATTGCTTTTCCGCTCCGGACGTGGACTGTACACCCTCTCTGATAGCGATTTAACCGAAAACTACAGTCTGGCTGCTGCTGGCAAACGTGTGCCAAAAGGTATTGTTTGTCTGCTGTCGGCACTCCGCTTCCATAAACTGACCACTCAAGCACCTTTTGAAATCTGGCTAGCTATTGACAGCAAAGCTCGCCCTCCGAAAGAGGAGAGCCTACCCCTACGGATTGTGTATATGTCAGGAAACGCTCTTACTGCTGGTGTCGAGGAACATCTAGTTTCTGGAGTCACGGTGCGGGTGTTCAACATCCCCAAGACGGTGGCAGACTGCTTCAAGTACCGCAACAAGATTGGTTTGGACGTGGCACTGGAAGCTTTGCGCGAGAGCTGGCGCTCTCGTTGTTGCACGATGGATACTCTTTGGCACTACGCCAAGATTTGTCGAGTTGCCAACGTTATGCGTCCCTACCTGGAGTCGCTGACATGAACCCACCTCGCAATCTAGCTGCTTCTGTTCGTCAGCGACTGCTGGACTTATCGCGCCAGCAAAGGGAGGAGTTCCAGGGACTGCTGACGCGCTACGCATTAGAACGACTTTTGTACCGTCTGGGTCAATCTGAATACCGTGACACGTTTATCCTTAAAGGTGCGATGCTTTTTTCTCTATGGAGTGAGGAGCCGCACCGGGCGACGCGAGATTTAGACTTGTTAGGCTACGGGGAAAATACGATTTCTCATTTAGAGCAAGTGTTTGAGGATATCTGCTGCCAAGAGGTGGAAGCGGATGGCTTGGAATTTAAGGACGATACGGTGACAGGCGAGCGGATTAAAGAAGGCCAGGTGTATGAGGGAGTACGGGTCAAGTTGATAGCACTGTTGGCAGGTGCCCAAATCCCGATTCAGATTGATATTGGTTTTGGCGATGCGGTTACTCCCAGACCGATAGATGTAGAATTCCCAACTCTGTTGAACTTCCCGGCTCCCAGAGTGCGGACGTACTCGCGTGAAACTGTGGTAGCTGAAAAGTTTCAGGCGATGGTAATGCTGGGGATAGCCAACAGCCGCATGAAAGATTTTTACGACCTCTGGTTTCTTTCTCAGAAGTTTACGTTTGAGGGAGATGCACTCTGCAAAGCAATTAAAGCTACGTTTGAGCGACGCCAAACGTTAGTGCCACTTTCTACACCCCTGGCTCTAACGCCGGAATTTTCCTTAGATAAAGCCAAGCTAACTCAATGGAAAGCATTCCTACGCAAGGGGAAGTTGAGTTCTGATGATTTGACTTTAACTGAAGCGATCGCCATTTTGCAGAATTTTCTCATGCCGCCCAGTTTAGCTGTGGCTAATGGCGAAGCTTTCTTGAAAGTTTGGCACCCAGCTGGGTCTTGGCAGCAGCTTAAAGGCAATAGTTAAGAATAGTTCCCAACTATATCAGCTAACAAGCTGGTCGCACATTCACCCGTGGCAGTTTCTCCTTTGTCAAAAGCGGCAAAATTGGATCGCAAACAGCTTGGAAGGTCGTTAAGGTGAGTTCTGAGGGAAGTTAGTGTTTAACCGGAAGTCTTGAGCGATCGCTTACAACTCATCAATCGTTACCAAACCACCTTCAGTAAACTGAATTACAAGCTCATGTTCATCGAGCAAAGTAGTTCCTACTAAAGGTCGCCGTCCTGTAGCAAATACGCGAGTTTCGCGCTCCTCGCCATTCCAAAGAATAATCGCTTTATGAACTGGCAACAAAACTTGACTGTTGTCTGCCAAATTCGCAGGCAGGTCATATTTAAAAGGTAGATTCAGCAACGCCACTGCCTCTGGCGGTAGACAAAGCTCATCTGTAAATCCTGTATCTACCACAAACTCAATCGGGAAGTCAGCGCGATTTGGAATCCGAAACGGTATGGTAATAATTGCGTGTCCATCAACCACAATTCCCGAAATCACTTCACTACGCGCTCCATAATTCCACCACCAAAAGATGCAGCGACGTTGTATCCGATTTTGATGCCAAACAGTCGGGCATGGGGATGTTTGTTGAGCAAGTAATCGGCAGCACGTAAGCCATTTTCATCAACCTTGTATTCACCTGTTTCAATGTCAATGATGACCATCTTGCCGATATTTTCTTCAATTTCCACTTCTTGGCGGATTCTGCTTTCGTATAGTTGCTTTGCCAGTCGAGCAACTTCTTCACGGCTTAAAAGAATTGCTTGCATACTTTACCCCTAATCGCTACGCTATAGAGTTTCCATAATAACAGAGCGATCGCTATTCAACGATCTCATCGTACCGATCTGGATCGCACCCACCGCCAATCCCCCAGAACCGCTAGTGAAGCAGACGGTGAGGGGAAGAGATCGCGCATTCATCCACGGTAACTTCCCCTTGGTGAAAAGCGGGAAGACGTCATGTTTTATAATCAGATAGAGAAACCTAAATTCAATATATGGCAACTTACAACACTTTAGAGCAACGAATACTTGAAAAAATCCGCCTACTACCCCATGAAAAGGTGATAGAAGTAGAAGATTTCATTGATTTTCTAAATCAACGGAATGCAGACCGTTCCCTAACCTTGGCAGCCACTAAACTTGCCGAACCAGCGTTGGAGAAAATCTGGGATAATCCAGAGGATGCTGTTTATGACGAACTATAAATTTGGCGATGTTGTTTTGACTTCCTCATAGATGAATCGATTGATTTAATTAGCTCTCTAGCAAAAGCTAGTGAATTTTTATCCTTAATCGTTTCAGCGATCGCTATAGCTTGAGATCGAAGCTTTAGCGCTGTTTCGCTATTACCTGCCTGGAGATGTGCTTTAGCAAGGTTGGCTAATACCAATATTTTGCTTTCAGGTAACTTAAGTCTTTCAAAAAACTGAAGAGGATGATCGTAATCTGCTAGCTTTGTATAGCGCTCAATTGCCAGCGTTATTATCCATGTTTCACCAATATCTTCAGAGGCTTCGATAAATTTTAGTACTTGTTCGTGCTGTGCCAAATTGATAGAATCTAGTATTAAGGGGTCAAATATCCTTAAACCAGCTCGAAATTTATCATATATCAATTTTGCAATTTCAATAGCTAAATCATTCAGCCCCATTTCTCCATAGGCATAGGCTACGTCACAGAGAGAGAAATCTCGCTCATCTACATCTTCGACCAAAGTAGCAATTTGGAAAGCTTGGTCTAAAAGTTCTAACCCTCGCTCTGCTAGACCGATATTTGCATAGTTGCTACCTAATTTACTCAACTCTGTCGCTTTAATACCGTCGTCGGAAATCGCTTGAGCAACTTTAATAGCCCGCTCTAGAACTTCTAAACACTTTTCTTTGTCACCCAGTTTCGCATAGGCACTCGCAATCTCATTGAAGTAATAAGTTTTGCTAGAAAAAGTGGAAATCCTTTCAGCTTGTTCAAGAGCATTAGACAACAGTTGCAAAGCAGTATCTCGCTGTGTTGGCTTGATCTTGCATAGAGATCTATTAATTAAACTAATAACCTTCTCTTCTAAGGTGAAATGTTTTTCCATATCAGGCTTATCAATCTAAACTGGTTAGTTGAAAGCGGGTTGCACTCGGATGATACCAAATCCGGGTTAACGACCCACCTTATTCATATAGACATTAATATAGACCGCGCAGGCGGTCTTTGTTTGTGTAGCCGCGACTTTAGTCGTTAGGCATCAAGGAGGTAATGAAAGTGTATTAGTTATATGAGAGAGATGATGGATATAGCGATCTTTCCCATCTTCCCCATCTTCATTGTTGCTGTACCTCGTTCGCTATTTACCCCACCATCTCATTCACCGGGAACCGATCCATAATCTGAATCGCGCGAATCGCATTTCGTTTTAACCCATCTGACAAGTGAGGAACGTGAGGCAATTGAGATAAAATATCCAATGTGCGACGCAACATCCGCACTAAATCCCCTTCATCTAAGTTAGTATTGCTGCAAATTTGTTGCCATTCTGCGCCTAATGCCCATTGTTCGATTAAACCGACTAATTCATCTTCCAACCAAACGGGTAAAGCAACGTTGCGCCGTCGCTGCATTTGGAATAACTGGCGACGCACTCCCCGCAACCGATCTAATGCTTCTTCGACTTGGGGAGAAGGATAGCAAACGCCGCTGTCTGGGCGAGGCGTTTCGGTGACTAAAGCAGCACAAGCAGCGGCGAGGTGATGGGGATCGAGATCGTCCAATTCTCCCGATGTTAGCGCCAAACCCAACCATAATTCGTTATCGCCGCGAATCGCTGCGGCAGCTTCTCCTCTGGCGGTAGGCGTTAAGCCATCCAAGCAACTAAATCCTTGTAAGATTTCAATTAGGTTGACAAATTCTTCCCAATGTAGTTGGGATTGTCGCTGTAGTTTTTGCTGACGATCTTGCAGTTCGTCTTGCAACCTGGTGAGGCGGTGGTAACGTTTGATCAGCGTCGCGGGGTTGCCCCATTTGTGGATGGGATGATTGGCTAGTTGCGCTTCTACTGCTGCTAACCTCTGTCTTTGGGCATAAACTTCGGGTGGTTCTTCGGTTCCCGGTGGGTTGGGTATTTGGCGTGCGATCGCTTGCGTCCCCTCACTTCCCCCACGAGAACTCCCCAACTTTAGCGCCATTTCCGGCGGTGGCGGTTCCATATTGTCTACGGCGGCGATCCGGGGCAATTCGGCGTGCAAACCAACGACATCCCCCGTGCCAACGACGTACCAGCGGTTATTCTGCCCCAGACAAAGCAAATAGGGACTTTGGCCCGATCCCGGTATTTTAGTCACCAATACGGCTGTAATTGGCTCAGAAACGGGTACGTGCTTGCCTTTGAGGCTGAGGATGGTTCCGGAAATCGCAAAGCCTACCGCCAGCGCCAAATCGCTGCTAGAAATAGCGGCAGCGTGCTGTTGCAGGGTTTTTAAGATTTTCTGCTCGTTTTTGCAGCGATCGTATAGTTTTTCGTACTGTGCTAACGCTTCGGGATCGATCCCTTCGATTTGGGATTGGATATTAGCCACTTCGGCGGATAAATCGGCGATCGCTTGTTGTTGTGGTCGTAGGTGCAATGTCGCCAAATACTGACCAAAGCTGCGTTCTACCAGTTCTTTCGATTCTTCTAAGGTGTGAGTTTGCAGCAAGTTTAGCACCATGCCATAACTCGGCGTAAACTGACTCACAAGCTGATCGGGTCGCGATGTCGCCAAATATGCTGCATCTTTCGCCCCTTCAAATGGCGTTTGCAGCGTCACAACATAACCTCGTTCGTCCATCCCCCGACGCCCTGCGCGCCCCGCCATTTGCAAAAATTCCGAAGGAGTCAGCAGGCGGTGTCCCCGGTCGGTGCGTTTGGATAAAGTAGAAATTACCGTCGTGCGGGCGGGCATGTTAATTCCCGCCGCCAGAGTTTCCGTGGCAAATACGACTTTAATTAAACCGTCTTGGAACAATTCTTCTACCAAACCCTTCCAAGCGGGTAAAATTCCGGCATGGTGGGCAGCAATTCCCCGATACAGGGGTTCGACTTGTCCGACTCTCGCCGCTTCTGGGTAACGATTTAAATAGTCATCGATGCGTATTTTTAACTGTTGCGCTTCTGCTGGACTAACCAAAGACATGCTACTCACTTCAGACACGGCTTGGTCGCAACCCCGACGGCTGAAGATAAAATAAATTGCCGGTAGCATGTCCCGTTCCCGTAATTGATTTAAAACAAAGGGTAAAGTCGGGCTTTCCGGACGGTTTCCAGGGGATGGTTTAATTTGTCCGCCTTTTGGTTTGAGGCGCTGGTTGATTTTGGTTTTGTTCTCGTTGAGCAGGGGAAATATCCCTTTCGGATTGCCAAAGTAAAAATCTAAGGGAATCGGGCGATATTCCGAGTAAATTAATTCTGTTGGCCCGTGAACTTGGTCGATCCAGTCGGTTAGCTGCTGGCTATTAGCTACAGTGGCTGATAAGGCTACGAGTTGAATCTCGTGGGGACAATAAATAATCGATTCTTCCCAAACCGTCCCCCGCTGACGGTCGTTCATATAGTGGCATTCATCCAGCACCACTGCTTGGACGCCGACTAAAGATGTGCCGACTTCTCCGATGGGAGTGCCGTACAGCATGTTGCGGAAAATTTCTGTAGTCATTACCAGGATGGGCGCATCCCGATTAATTGATACATCCCCTGTCAGTAAACCTACTTCATCCGCGCCAAATTGGTTGCTAAAGTCGCGCCACTTTTGGTTAGATAGGGCTTTCAAAGGCGTGGTATAAAATACACGTCCGCCTTGGTGTAGCGCTCGATAAATTGCGTATTCCCCGATGAGGGTTTTTCCCGAACCCGTGGGGGCGCAAACAACAACGGAACGACCCGCATTGAGGGCAGCGATCGCTTTATGCTGAAATTCATCCAGCTCAAATGGGAACAGCGATCTGGGGTCAATTTCTTCAAAGGTAAGGGAACGGTTACGCACGCAGATTTCAACTTATCTAGTTGCCGACTGGATTTACCGCAATCTGAAAAAATACGGATATTGATCCCATTGTGGCATCCCCAGCCGCAAGATAGAACGATCCCTGAGCAAAAGGGAAAAAGGGGGAAAGGGAAAAAGGGGGAAAGGGAAAAAGGGGGAAAGGGAAAAAGGGGGAAAGGGAAAAAAGGGGAAAGGGAAAAAAGGGTAAAGGGAAACACTATTGGGGAGGAATAGATATGTGGGATGGGAATCGACTAAGAAAACAGATCTATTGCTTTAGCTATTCACTTTCCCCCCTTCTTCCCCTTCCCTCTTTTCCCCCTTTCCCCGTTTCCCCCTTTTTCCCTTTCCCCCTTTACTCTTTCCCCTTTGAGGGCAAACCAGGTATCTGCAATATCGATACCTGGTCATGCTTAAATTTTCGATATTAAAGTTCGGCTATTAACCGGCGTTGGAAACAGCTACAGCTACAAAGACCAACAAACCAACAAGCAAAGCGGCTGCAACGCCCATGATTGCATAATTGCGCTTTTGTTGTTGAGTAGGCGCATCGGCTGTGTAAACTTTTGGTTCAATGGCAAAATTATTCAGACGACCGCCCTCTTCTGTGGTATATGGCATGAAAGACTTCCTCTGGCTTTTTATTATTAATAACTGTAACAAAAACAGAGTATAAATACTCTATTTATTTTGTAATATTTTGTTACATTAAGCAGCCTATGAGGTAATTGTTCCAGTGAGGGGAGAACTAGCACTAGCCTTGGATATGACGGGGATGCGTCCGGCTAGATAAGCTAAACGTCCGGCTTCTGCGGCGAGACTCATCGCCCTTGCCATTGCGGGGGGATTTTTAGCTTGTGCGATCGCTGTATTAATCAACAGCGCATCCGCCCCTAATTCCATTGCCTGCGCCGCTTCGCTGGGGGTTCCGATCCCGGCATCTACCACGACGGGAATCCCAGCATTTTCAATAATTATCTCTAAATTCGCGACAGTTTTCAATCCCTGACCGGAACCAATCGGCGATCCCAGAGGCATCACCGTGGCGCAGCCAACTTCTTCCAACCGTTTAGCCAACATCGGATCGGCATTAATATAAGGCAAGACAGCGAAGCCTTCTTTTACCAGCTGTTCTGCTGCTTGCAAAGTGCCGATGGGATCGGGGAGCAAATATTTAGTATCGGGGATCACTTCTAACTTGACAAAATTATTGTCTTCTTGGCCTAATAATTTCGCCATTTCTCGTCCCAGACGCGCGACTCGAATCGCTTCTTCAGCGGTTTTGCAGCCAGCGGTATTGGGCAACATCCAGATTTTCGTCCAATCTAGAGCTTCTGCCAAGCCTTCATGTCCGGGGGCATTGCTTTGGACGCGCCTGACTGCTACGGTAACGATCTGACAACCGCTGGCAGCGATACTTTGCTGCATTTCTGCGATGTTGCGATATTTACCAGTTCCCGTCATCAAGCGGGAGTTAAAGGTTTTGCCAGCAATTGTTAACGGGCGATCGCTTACAATTTCGCTGGTTCGATCTAATACTTGCATTGGTTTTGTAGCAGAACTCGTAGATATTTTAGTCACAGGATAAACGGTTAGTTTGCCGTTAGGGGAATCGGCAGGTTTATAGCAGCGGGAATAGTGGAAATTATCCAGCAGCGGGTCGGATTTCTGCTGCAAAATATAGTCGGCTAGCAGCTTGGCTGTGATGGGCGCGAGTAAAATACCGTTGCGATAGTGACCCGTAGCAAAGGTTAAATTGGGAATTGGACTCGCTCCCAAAATCGGCATTTCATCCGGCGTTGCTGGTCGAAATCCCCACCAGAATTCTTGGATGGGAAAATCTTTTAAAGCTGGATAGAGGCGGATAGCGTTAGCGAGTAAAGATTGAATTCCGGCGGGGGTATTTTGGGGAGTAAATCCTACATCCTCGCTAGTAGCGCCGATGACAATTTCACCATCTCGACGCGGCACGATATAGGTTTGTTCGCCAAACAGCACTCGTCGCAGGGGTGGGTGAACTCCTGGAGGTACGCGCACCGATAGCATTTGTCCTTTTTTGGGATAGACGGGTAAAGGCCATAATTCATTTGACCAAGCACCCGTTGCCAGGACGTACTGCGAGGCAGAGAAATCCCCTACTGAAGTTTGAACGGCGCGAGCAACTCCTTGCTGCTGTTGAATGCCTTCAACGATCGCGCCTTCTTTAATTGTGACACCCAGCGCTTCTGCTGCCGCCCGCAACGTCCGCGCTAAGGCGCGACTATCTACTTGACCATCTTCTGGAAACCACCATCCGCCGATGACATCAGCACCCAGTCCGCTTTGGCATTGATGAATAGCTTCTTTATCTAACCAAATCCCCGATCCTTGAGGGGCGGGTTTAGTCAAATTGTCTGTTTTAGTCGTCTGGTTGTGGGTAAAACCCGCTCCTACAGGGATTTTCTGCTCGTAAACTGGGGCAAGTATACCGCAGGGCCAGTAGCCGGATGATAAGCCTGACAATTCTTCAAGTTTCCGCGTCCATTCTGGGTATAGGGCGCGGGAACTCAAGGCTAAATCCAGCATAGCCCCAGCTGGCAAACCTTCTGCTTCGGGAGCCAACATTCCCGCCGCCGCCATTGTTGCTGCTTGCTGGGAATCTCGGCTAATAACTGTGACGGTGGAGCCTCGCAACCGTAGTTCTACAGCCAGCGAGAGTCCAATAATACCGCCACCAACGATCAGGATGTCACTTTCTATGTTCATTCGCGCACGCTTACGTGCTATTACCGCCTTTTTACCAAAGTGCTGGAACGCTCCTATCTGCCGTCCGCCGTGGCGTCGGGGAGGGGGTGGGGCGATTTGCTGCTGTATCCTTATCCAAGGGTACGGGTGTGGGGGTAGCCGGAGTTATGGGGCTAACGGGGGTGGGGGTTTGGTTAGCCGTATTTACTCCCCCATTGGTGTTGAAGTCCACAATCGAGCGGATCAGGATGATGATACCGATAGCAATCAGAATATTGGCAACTAACCTATTCATAGGCTTGTTCGCTCCTCTTTGAACGCTTTTATGGTTTGTTTGAATTGTCCGAATTTTATCCGATTAAGCGTAAGAGGTGGATAGAGATTGGCAGCAATGCAAAACTCGCCACTCTTTTTAGTTTATCCTTCCGGCGTCCACAAGGGTTGGTCGCCCTGACCCCAAAATCCGTCAAATTTTGTGATGCGAACATCCCCCAATACTTTGGTTTGACAGGCTAATCGGCGATTTTTTGCCGGATTGTGAGGTGGGAGGCTGCGTCGTCCTTTATCCTTCCAGTTCGCTGGCGATACTTCACCTTCTAGTTCTACAGCACAAGTGCCGCAACTACCTATCCCGCGACAGTTAATCAATTTCGCTTGTCCGTTGTACAAGTCAATCCCGTTTTGCAGCAAGACTTGACGCAGATTGGCGCCGACTTCGCAAGTCGCTGTCTTTCCTTGAGCCGTTACCTTGGGCATAGCAATCTGAACTTTTTTGACAACTTTTTTGATTATTTTATATTTGTTTACAAAATTTTTGATTGATTGGTTTGTTTGCTTCCAGCTCTGGAAATAAGCATGAAAAATCGAGGGGGAACTTGCTGCCAGAGGTACGATACAATGGCATTCCTCCAGTTGTTGCTTTTCGCTTTGGAGTTCTAAAGTGCGCGAACTGCCTGCGGCACGCTGGCGCGAACTGCCTGCGGCACGCTGGCGCGATCGCACTCTCTCCCTTTCCCCCTCAGAATATTTATGACCCAAGACGCATCTCCCCGGATTTGGATCTACGACACCACGCTACGAGACGGTGCCCAACGAGAAGGCATCTCCCTATCGATAGAAGATAAATTGCGAATTGCCAGACAGTTAGACGCCCTGGGAATTCCCTTTATCGAAGGCGGATGGCCGGGAGCCAATCCGAAGGATGTGCAATTTTTCTGGAGACTGCAAGAACAACCGCTGACTCAAGCCGAAGTCGTAGCTTTCTGCTCGACGCGCCGCCCCCATGTCAAAGCATCTGAGGATTCGCTGCTACAAGGTCTTCTAGCAGCAGGAACCCACTGGGTGACAATTTTCGGAAAATCCTGGGATTTGCACGTTACAGAGGGGCTGAAGACCAGCCTGGATGAAAATTTGGCGATGATCCAAGATACGATCGAGTATCTCCGGAGCCAGGGACGGCGAGCAATTTACGATGCCGAACACTGGTTTGATGGCTACAAGCAGAATCGGGAATATGCTGTAGAAACTTTAAAAGCAGCCATCCGTGGCGGTGCAGAATGGCTGGTGCTATGCGATACCAACGGCGGCACGCTGCCCCAGGAAGTGGCTCAAATTGTCGGCGATGTAGTCAAGCTGATAGAAGCAGAAGATACTTCACCAGGCAAAATTCAGTTGGGGATTCACACTCATAACGACGCCGATATGGCAGTGGCAAATGCGATCGCAGCCGTAATCGAAGGCGCGAACATGGTTCAAGGCACGATCAACGGTTACGGCGAACGCTGCGGCAATGCCAATCTTTGTTCCTTGATCCCCAATTTGCAACTCAAGTTAGGATACCCCTGTATCAAAGACGAGCAATTGGCAAATTTAACTCAAATCAGCCGTTGCGTCAGCGAAGTGGTAAACCTGGCACCCAACGATCATGCCCCATTTGTCGGAATTTCTGCCTTTGCTCATAAGGGCGGCATACACGTTTCAGCCGTTGAGCGCAACCCTCTGACTTACGAACACATTCAACCAGGAACAGTAGGCAATACTCGCCGCATCGTGATTTCCGAGCAAGCGGGACTGAGTAACATTTTGGTCAAAGCTCGCAGTTTTGGCATCGAGTTGGATAAGCAAAACCCAGCTTGTCGCCAAATTTTAGAACGGCTCAAAGCCTTGGAAAATCAAGGCTATCAATTTGAAGGAGCCGAAGCAAGCTTTGAGTTGCTGATGCGCGAGGCATTGGGAGGAAGGCAGCACTTCTTTACCCTCAAGGGCTTTCAAGTCCACTGCGAGATTGTTCCCTGCCCCACTGAGTCCGACTGCGTCCCTTCTGCCCTAGCAACGATTAAAGTATCAGTCAACGGCAAAGATATTCTAGAAGCCGCTGAAGGCAATGGCCCCGTGGCGGCACTGGATGCGGCACTACGCAAAGCCTTGATTCAGTTTTATCCCGTGATTGCCGATTTCGAGTTAACCGATTATAAAGTACGGATTCTCGACGGCAATACGGGCACATCCGCAAAAACCCGCGTTTTGATCGAATCGAGCAACAGCCATCAACGCTGGACGACGGTAGGCGTTTCCAGCAATATTTTGGAAGCTTCCTACCAGGCAGTGGTGGAAGGGCTGGAGTATGGTTTGATGCTGCATTCTGCCGCTGTCAAGCCCCTCAATGCTGCCAGTTTGTCCTAATAACAGCGATTCTCGCTGTTATGAGGTACAGCATTACTGATACTGAGCAAGATGGCGAAGTCATTCCGGTTGCCTTCAGTCCGGGCAGGAACCGCAGAATTTTTGTGAACGATTGTTGCAATTAAGCAAGTAATCGGGTTATAATTATTTTCGTAATGCTTTTGACGCTGACAGCAAAGTACTTTTTTGTTTGCTGTAATAACCTGTGCTATGCTAGAAAAGTAAAGGTTCGCTTTCCTACAGCACGGAACTCTACGCACAGGTTATCCATCATAAAGCGGAAAGCCTTGTTAGTTAAATATTTGCAAAATTAATCCAATTGAAATGGAGTGTATGGCTCAGCAAGTAATTCACCCGATGGTGAAGTTGCAGCGTCAGGTCGGCTCGCTTGTAACATCGAATCTGCTCAAGCCCACCGACAGTATCTGGAAAATCGCCCTCCTTTATGGCGAAGACTGGTCTTACTGGAAAAAAGAGTTGCTGGACTTTGGCTTCACAATGCAAGATCCGGTAAGCGAACTGCTGGCTGTAGAAGCCTGGGAAGATGAATAGCTATTAAGAGGGATTAGGGATTAGGGGCTAGGGGCTAGGGGCTAGGGAAAAAGAAATTTGATCAGACTGATTGCTCTATTTCTTCCCTAATACCTAATACCTAATACCTAATACCTAATACCTGATCCCTAGCCCCTAGTGGTTAGAGGCAATTGGCTAAGGCGATCGCTAGATCCATAGCGGTTTGATAGCGATCGCTCGGATTTGGCTGAGTAACGCGCTCGATCGCTGCTCGTAACTGGGGCGCGATCGTGGGTACGTTTTCCAGCTCGAATCGGTAAGCCCGCCCCTGAACCCGATAGAACTTGTGCGGGCTTTCACCCGTCAGCAGAAAAATCAGCGTTGGCCCAATCGCGTAAAGATCGGATTGGGTTACAGGTTGTCCCCGCTCTTGTTCTGGGGCGCTGTAACCTTCGGCACCGATGCGAGTCCCCAAGGGCGTGCCAATTTCTTTCACCGCCCCAAAGTCCAGCACCACGATGTGATTATCCCGCGTTCTCACCATCAAGTTGGCTGGCTTAATATCGCGGTGGATCAGCGGCGGATCTTGCCGGTGGATGTATTCCAACACCTCGCAGGTTTGGATCATCCAGGCGATCGCTTGTTGCGGCGTCACCGGCCCGGTTTTGAGAATCCGCTTTTCCAAATCCTCACCGTGGACTAGCTCCATTGCTAGATATTTTTTACCGCTTTCGACAAAAAAATCATAGAACTGAGGAATCCCCGGATGGTGCAGTGACTTGAGCGTCCGCGCTTCTCGTTCAAACAATTCTTGGGCTTTGGCGATTTCAGCCATATCCGCATTCATTTCCTTTAGCACCAGCAGCTTCGCCGCACCGGGACTAGAGGTGAAGGCAGTTCCAGGGATTGGTTGGTTACCTTGTTTCCAAGCCAAATAGGTAGTACCCATGCCTCCCTGTCCTAAGCTCCGCAATACTTGATATTGACGGATTTTCCGGTCAACCTTGAGGGGTTGACCGCAGTGGATGCAAAACAAATTTTCCGGGGCATTCCCGACGTGGGTACAACTCGGAGGGGGGACAGTAGGCTTCAGAAAACCAGAAGTTAACTGAAGCGACTGGATTTGCACCTTGAGTTGCGGCCCGCCGTGGGCTAATTGCAGCAGGGAACCATCGGTTACCCAAGCTTGAGACACCAAGACGCCATCAACAAAAGTGCCGTTCGTGCCTTGATTAACCAGACGCCAAGCCGAGGACAGCAAGCGTCCCGATTTAGAAGTAGCGTTATCGATGCGCCGTAGTTCCAGATGATGGCGTGAAACTCGGTTATCGTTGAGAACCACGTCATTATCTCCAGATCGCCCGATGCGAATCACACTAGAGCTTGAGAAGCGCCACTGTTGCAACTCGCCATCAGGGTTATGGGGATGTAATAGGGTCAGCGTGACTACATCAGAAAATCCCATTAGTCTGACAATTAGCCATTACTAAATTTAGCTTGCTCCAGATCCGGTCGGACTTTTGCCCGGATCAGAACGGCGGTGATGTTGTCGTGACCGTTGTACTGATTAGCTAGTTCAATCAGAGCGTTTGCACCCAGGTCGAGGTTGTTACGGGAACTGATCAGGGGTTTCAGGTGAGTTTGCCAATTTTTTTCGATCAGGTCATTATCCGAAAGGCCATCCGAACACAACAGCATCAGAGTATCTTCATCCAGCTCAAAAAATTGCACGTCGGGAATGACAAATTGGGCGTTGCGCGGGCCTAAAGCTTGGGTGAGTTGGTAGGCGTCGGGACGGGAATAGGCGATTTCCGCCGGGACTCCCTTGAGAATTTCCCTTTGACCGACTTCGTGATCGACGGTGAGTTGCTCTAAACCAGAGGTGCGGCTGATACGATAGAGGCGACTATCTCCCACGTGAGCGATCGCGACTTGAGTATCTTGCACCAACACCGTTACCAGGGTAGTGCCCATCCGTCCGCTACCAGAGCGAGCATCCTGTTGATTGAGGTCGAACAGGGCTTGATTGGCGTACAGCACGCCTTTGCGAATGCAGTCTTCATTGGGTAGTTGGTCTTGCCAATGGGCTTGAAAATATTCCAGCAAGGTTTTTACGGCTAAGGCACTGGCGACCTCGCCCCCAGCATGTCCTCCCATACCATCGCAGAGGATATACAGACCTTTTGCCTGTAAGGTGCGACCGAAGGGGTTTTCCAGCTTGCTAATTTGAGTGTGAATGCCAAAGTAGTCTTCATTGTGCCGCCGCGATCGCCCTACATCAGTGCGGCCTGCGTCTTCCAAGCTGAGCAACTGCATCGGCAAAACTACCGTTGGCGCATCTGGTGCATCTTCCTCCCCACCTGAAGGATAAAGTGGCGTTGTCATCGGAGGCGCTGGCATATCTTCTTCGATTTCTGCTTCTGGGTTGGGTTCGGAATCGAGGGGAAGCATGGGTGAAACTGAACTCAGGTCTTGAAGTTCGCTGGCGATCTCGTCTAGACGGGATCGTAGCCGATCGATGCTGTCAATTCTATCTGTCTGGAGGTCACTAATCAGTTGCCCCATCGCGCCCAGGAGCGTCCGTCCGGTTTGTCGAAATAGATGCTGCCAGACTTCGCCTAAATTTGGTAGCGTTGGGGTTACACCTGGGGGATCGGGGTGTATCTGTTGCAGCACCAAAGTATGGTCTTCATCTACGCGCAAATTAGTCAACAACAGTAGGCTTTGACAGCAATTGTAGGGTTCAAGGGCTGCCCACAAAGATGTCATATCGTAGAGTATGTGCAACAGCTGCATTTGGGGAATGTAGTCATTGCGCCACAGGTCTACTAGATAGGGCCATTCAGCGCGGTGTTCTAGCAATACTACTTGCGTCCCGCTATCAATCCAAGCATCGTGAACGGTTGGGATCGCCGAGTTGAACTGGTCTTTTAGCTCCAAATAAGGTAATGCGATCGCCGGTATAGCGCTGGGATCGAAGGCATTTGAGCTGGGATCGGCGTCCTTGCTATCAATACTTTGCAGTTGCAACGCCAGCATTTCCAGAGGAGATGCTTGCAGGGGCATTCGATCCAAAACTTTCCCTGCCAGGATTGATGAGTCAGCCACCGGCGTCATCGGTTCCAGGAGTTGATAGCGTTGCTGGGGATCTAAATAAGCCTTTGCTTCCGACTGGGATGCCTCCGGCGCTGTTGTCGTTTGATCGGCGTTAAAAGTTACAGCCTCGATCTCGGTTTGATTGTCTTGGGGCAAATTTTGTACTCGATCTGGTGTTTGCGACTCTGTAACAACCGGATTGATTGATTTTTCCTGGCTCAGATCTGGTGCTGGCATAGAGACTTTGTTGGCTAAAGTTTCTGGGTTTGGTTCAACCTTCCCCGCCAGCCTCAGTTTTTCCGCCTGTAGATCGTTTAATGAAAATTCTGACTTGGTTGCCTTTGCTAGAGGAGGCCCGCTCGCAGGTAGCGAACTACTAGGACGGGAAACGATCGCCCACCACAAGGTGCCGGTAAAAGCACCGCAATTGTGGCAATTTTCGGCACTGTAGGTCACAGAGACGCCGCATTCCGGACAGTCTTTGTTGGTCAGGGAAGTGCCGCACTGCTGACAGAACTTGTTGGTATCGGGGTTTTCAAACTGGCATTGGGGACAGATAAGCATTTTGGGGATTTCCTCTATTCCCAGGATGAGCCTTTTAAGAGTTTTTGAGTTTTTGGGGCAGGTGAGCGATATTTTACTTCCCACAGTCCTACGGGCCTGCCCGAGCCTTGTTTTGAGTTAAGTTACTAAAACTATTAACTTATCACTCAATACATATAATCTTTCTGTGAGTATGGCTCTGTGTCCAGGTTAACTGATATCACCAGCACTGGTGTAATAGAGCGATCCCCACGTCGGTAAGGTTTACAGTCGATCCCGTCGGCGGGGAACCCGATCGCGATCGCGTTACTGGGTAGGGTTACGAACTAGATAGGCGATCGCCATTGACCAGGAGGACAAGGAGGACAAAAGAGATAAAATTTTATCCGCTCGGCATCTTTATCGCTACTAAATACAATTGACCGCGCTTAACCCTAATAGCAATTTTCCTGCTTTTCGATCGAAATCCTGAATTTTTAGGCAATTTCTTATAGGCGACAAAGACGGCGTAATTGTTTGAGTTCGGCGCTGGTCAAATCGCGCCATTCACCCGGTTGTAGTCCCGACAGGCGCAGGTGAGCGATCGCTACCCTCACCAGTCTGAGGGTGGGAAATCCTACCGCTGCGGTCATGCGGCGCACTTGACGGTTGCGCCCTTCTGTGAGTGTGATTTCTAGCCAAGCGGTGGGTACGTTGAGGCGAAACCGGATTGGGGGATCGCGCGGTGGTAGTTGGGGTTCTTCGGTCAAAAGATGCACTTTGGCGGGTCTGGTGCGGTAATCTTGGATCTCGACGCCGGTTCGCAGTTGGTTTAAGGCGGTGTGATTGGGAATGCGTTCCACCTGTACCCAGTAGGTGCGTTCGTGATGGTATTTGCGATCGCTCAACTTATGCTGAAGTAAACCATCATTGGTCAGCAGCAGCAATCCTTCGCTATCTCGATCTAAGCGCCCCACAGGATAAACATCGGCAACCGGAATGTAATCTTTGAGCGTGCGCCTGTTTGTGTCATCGAGATCGCGATCGCTGAATTGGGTTAAAACATCGTAGGGTTTGTAAAACAGGATGTATCTTTTGGTCATGGGACAAGTTCAACTTTTTATCAATTACCAATTACCAATTTTGTCGAATAGTTGTCAAAATCAAAGGCAAGCGTAGTAGCATACCTAAACCTATATGGCACAATTGCGAGAATCTATCGCTCAACATTACCACGAGCGCACTAAATACGATCCCGAGACAATATCAACAAAAAGTCAAGGTTTAGACTGGTCAAAACAACCCTCACCTTTTAAAGAATACAAATTTGGCACAACCTTTGACCTCAAACCTTATCTGAAGGACAGCTTAGAGTCAAAAAATCCATCCGACACTTTTAAGTGGTGGCGGCGTTTATCTCAGTTGCTTTTTTGCAGCTATGGCTTAACTGCTAGAGTGCCGACAATGTTTGGCGAACCATTGTATCTTAGGTCAGCACCTTCTGCTGGGGGATTGTATCCAGCGGAGGTTTATTTAATCTCGCGCGGTACCCCGTTACTGCCGCCAGGACTCTACAATTACCAAACTAAAACCCATTCCCTGATTCATTTTTGGGAAAATAGCGTTTGGACTCGGTTGCAAGAAGCTTGTTTTTGGCATCCGGTTTTAGAAGCTACTCAGCTAGCACTGGTGACTACAGCTGTATTCTATCGCTCGGCTTGGCGTTACCAAGACCGCGCTTACCGGCGAATTTTTTTGGATACGGGACATTTATTGGGCAATATTGAATTAGCTGGGTCAATTGCTCGCTATCGCCCCCATTTAATTGGTGGATTTGCCGATGAGGCAGTTAATGAATTACTTTACCTCAACTCGGAGCAGGAAGGCGCGATCGCGGTGATTCCCCTGGCAGATTTGCTCGATCTGAAACAAAATTTGCCCCTAGCGCCGACTACCTTGCCATCACCGACTCAAACTGATTATCCCAATCTGCTCGATGGAGAATTGCTTCCTTACTTACATCGGGCAACCCAGATCGAGTTGTCGCCTTCTCCACTGCCAATTCCGGCTGTTGCCCAACCAGAAAAATCTCTGGAAGATAAGTATAATTTTCCTTTTTGTTTGAAGCTTACGACGCAAAGTGCGCCAATTGACTGGGGAGAAAAGTTGCAGGTACTGGAAAATACTATTCTCCGCCGTCGTTCTACTCGTTCCTATACGGGGGCGAATTTGACCCTGGATGAATTGAAGGCTTTACTTGATTTTACCTATCAACCCCAACACTATATCGATAGCGGTTTGGATGCTGCACCCGACTATTTTGATTTGAGCTTAATCGAAACATTTATCGCTGTTTCTGGGGTGGATGGTTTGGAAGAAGGTTGTTACTATTACGCCCCACTTGCTCAAGAATTGCGACAAATTCGCTTTAAAAACTTCCGCCCCGAACTGCATTACCTGTGTTTGGGACAAGAGTTAGGACGAGATGCGGGGGCGGTGTTGTTTCATACGGCAGATCTGAAAAAAGCAGTAGCAAAACATGGCGATCGCGTTTACCGTTATTTACACATGGATGCCGGTCATTTGGGACAACGCCTGAATTTAGCCGCTATTCGCTTCAATTTGGGCGTTAGCGGCATCGGTGGTTTCTTCGATAACCAGGTGAACGAAGTGCTGGGTATTCCTGCCGATGAAGCAGTGCTTTACATCACTACTCTGGGGCGTCCGCGATCGCAATGAGCAATCCGTAAGATAATTGGACAGTCCCCGCGCCTACTGGTACGGGGATTTTTCAGACATTGCGGTTTTAATATCCCGATTGCTTGCCGACAATCTCCGTAAAAATGCGGTTTTATTGCCAAGTATCTAGAGTTTCTACGTATAAGTAGATTTATTTAAATAAAAATGCTAAGTCTGGTGGCTGGATTTGGCGATTTCTGTGTCGATTGCCGTAATATTACCTACTTTTCTCTCGGAAAACGCCCTAGAAATCTAGCTCAAATTGAGCGTCAATTATTTAGTATTTGTGAATTAACGGATAAATAGGCCGCTACATTTAAAGATTAGGTAAAGAAAGCTAACAATTGCATTTTTTCGGGTCGTATGCCTTAAACTAATATAAACGGCAAAATTCCTGGTAGCAAATTTACCTAACCATTTGAGGTTATCAGAGCCTATGAATGCTTTCTCAAGACAATATCGGGTATAATTACCAAACGTAAAAATGGCAAAATACCCGAAGTTAAGTAAAGTTACTTGATGTAAACGACTAGAGAAAGCCAGGAAAAGGAATAAGATACCTATGGCAAACAATACCATCGAGATGTTAGAAATGCTCCCAATCCCAACGGGTAGCAAAATATAACCTTGCTAGAAGTATATATACTTTATCTGGTTGAAAATGAACAAAGCTGCCTGTAAACTATCTTTCGCCGTTCAAATTTTAATTAGGAAATCGCAATTAGATGGGGTGCTATGAGTAAAGTTTTGGTTGTAGATGACAGTGCGATACAACGGGATATGATCTCAAGAGTGCTGAAAAGCGTAGGGATAAATGTTACTGTGGCTAGCGATGGGGTGGAAGCTCTAGAACAAATTCAGCAAGATTGTCCAGATTTAGTAGTTTTGGATATCGTGATGCCTCGGATGAACGGTTACGAAGTTTGCCGCTGGCTGAGAAGCAACTTAGGCGAAGGTTTACCCGTAGTAATATGTTCTAGCAAGCGAGAAGAATTCGATCGTTACTGGGGTATGAAACAAGGTGCAGACGCTTATATTGCGAAGCCTTTCCGCCCGCAAGACTTAGTGATGACGGTGAAGGAATTATTGCAGCCTAAGTGATAGCAGATAGCAGATAGCAGATAGCAGATAGCAGATTTTAGATTTCAGATTTCAGATGAAAAAAAATCTAAGCTCCTGCCAACTGCCAACTGCCAACTGTCAACTGTCAACTGTCAACTGTCAACTGTCAACTGTCAACTGTCAACTGTCCACTGTCCACTGTCCACTGTCCACTATCAACTATCAACTATCAACTATCAACTATTTTCCAATACAAAACCGACTAAAAATTCGGTCGAGAACTGATTCGGTGACTTCCTCGCCCGTGATTTCTCCCAAGGCTTGAATTGCACCGCGCAAGTCAATTGTCCAGAAATCTAAAGGCAGTTGATTGGCTATTGTAGATTGCACTTGTTGTAAAGATGTGCGGGCGCGGGTTAAGGTAGCGGCTTGTCGTTGATTGATTGCCACATCCAGGTTAGCGGCTTGAAGGTTCCCTGTTTTAACGGCTGCTAATATTGCTGTTTCTAAGGCATCGATGCCTTGGTTGCGGGCAACGGCGGTAAAGATTTTGGTTTGAGGATGTTCGATTTGAGATTGCAGAATTTGTTTTTGAGTTTCGTTGATTAAATCGGTTTTGTTGATCACTAAAATTACCGGACGGTCTTGGACTTTTTGATAGATTTCTTGGTCATCTTTTGTCCAACCAGCTTGGGCGTCAATAGTGAGTAAAACTAAGTCGGCACCAGAGGCGGCATGGCGCGATCGCATCACTCCCATCTGTTCTACCACATCGGCGGTTTCCCGAATCCCAGCGGTATCGAGTACTTGTACCGGAATTCCCCCAACCACTAGCTGGGATTCTACAACGTCGCGCGTAGTACCGGGAAGGTCGGTAACGATCGCGCGATCGCATCGACTCCAAGCATTTAACAAACTGGATTTTCCCACATTGGGACGCCCGACGATTGCCACTTTTAACCCTGTCCGCAATAATTCTCCTTGCCCCGCCGTGGCTAAAATTGCGTCTATTTCGGCTAAAACTTGCCCAATTTGCGCTTTTATTGCCGTTTCATCCAAGGGTGGCAAGTCTTCCTCAAAATCTATCCGTGCTTCTATTTCTGCCAAAATATCCAGGCAAGTCGCCCGCAATTGCCGAATTGGTTTGGCTAATTTCCCTTGCAATCCAGCTACTGCCATTTGGGCGGCTTGGGGAGATTTTGCCCCTACCAAGTCGGCTATACTTTCGGCTTGAGTTAGATCCAATCGCCCATTTAAAAATGCCCGCAGGGTAAATTCTCCAGGTTGTGCCAACCTCGCCCCGGCTTCGATACACAATTGCAGCACTTGTTGGACTGCGGCAATCCCGCCGTGACAGTGGAACTCTACCACATCCTCGCGCGTGTAAGAACGAGGCGCTTTCATGATTAATAGCAATGCTTCATCTACCACCTGCTTGGTTTGAGGGTGGCGGATGTAGCCGTAAAGGATGCGGTGACTTTCCCAAACTTGACGCCCCGGTGTGTGGAAGATGGTTTTGGCGATCGCCATTGCCTCCGCACCCGATACGCGCACGATACTAACGCTACCTTGTTGGGAGACAACGGCGGTAGCGATCGCCACGATTGTTTCCCCAGTCCCCAAAGTCATTCTTGCTATTTTTTCCCTTTTGTGGTATTGGAATCTTCTTCCCGCACCAGCATCAACCCGTACAATTCGCCTAGCGTATAAATTTCCCCAGTTTCGGGATTTTGGGGTTCTAGGGCTACCCGTAAACTTTCCAGGGTATCGGCGTGAATTTTGGTCACGCACCCATTTTCGATGTCGTTGGATGTGCTGGGCGGCAGTCCGCAATATTTCTGCAACTCTTGTAGACTCCAGCCTTTTGTTTCTCTAGCGTTGCGAAGAATCTCTCCAACGCGCAGGATACCCTCGCGGTTGAATCGATAACGACCTGAACCTTGCTGCACGGCTGGCTTGCTCTGGGCTTTAACTTTAGTCAATATCGCATCTCTAAGTTACATATTTATTTTATGTCACTTGTATTGCTTCTCTTATCCGCTATACTCTATAATTAAATTGTCCGGGATAGCGGATAGATATATGAAAAAACAACAACAGCAGCAGAGCAAAAAAGGCCAAAGTTTGATTAGTGCCGGGAAAATCAGCCCGATTAAATGGAATATTTCTAAAAGCGAGGCTGAAATAGCGCTGAAACAGTTTGGTATCCCTGTCTTAGAATTGACACTCCCCTGGCTAAAGCCCTTGGGATTCTTAAGACATTGCGGTCTTAATATCCTTGTTGCCAAGGTTCCCAGGCTCACCGCCTTTGCCGCTAGGGCGCGGTGATTTCTCCTTACAATCTTTTGGGCGTTTAGCGGTCTTACCCGCAGGTTTCGCGGAGTCCCCACGTACCATTTCCAACGCTCTATCCCTGATAGTTTTGGCAGCAGAAATATCGGCATGGGCGAAAAATCCACAAGCCGAACAAATGAACTTTTCACCATCGCGGTTTGAGCGGTCAATATGTCCGCATTTTCTGCATTCAGTGCTGGAATGTTTCGGATTAATCTTAACAGCAACCTTTCCTTGCTTCGCAGCGAGATACTCAATTTTTAAGATTAATTCACTCCAAGCGGCATCAGAAATAGCACGATTTAAGCCAACTTTTCTAGATTGCCCATTCGGTAAAAACCTCCCACTTTCTTCATCTTTCTTCACCCGACATCGGCGCAACATACCGGAGACGTTTAAATCCTCCAAGGCAATAGCATCCACTCGTCGGCTGGCAATAGTTTTCGCTACCCACCATTGATAAGCTTGCCGCTTGTCCGCAATCTTTTTATGTAGGCGTCCAACTTTCTGGGACGCCTTTTTTCGGCTCTTGCTACCTTTAACTTTGCGACTAACCCGTCGCTGTCTGATTTTAAGAAAACGTTTAGTTTTCTTGTTATTGCCAAACTTAGGGTTAGCAAATTGATAGCCGTCACTCATGTGTACGAGTTTGGTAATTCCCAAGTCGCATCCGATAACAGATTTAACTTGCGTTAAAGATCTAGCAACTACATCTGGTACGGTTTTATCCTCAATCCTGACCGATACATACCATCCATCCTGTCGTTGGCGAATTGTCGCTGCTTTAACTGTAAAACCATCCGGAATCGGTCTGGAGTTGTAAAACCGCATCCATCCCAATTTGGGTAAATAAATCTTACTCCCAGAGGATTTCACCCCCATCGTATAAGTAAACGATGTGAAGTTGCTGCGATTCTTAAACTTAGGAAAACCTCTACCCTCAAAGAAGTTTTTATAGGCAATATCCAGACGCTTGACGTTTTGTTGCAGTACTGTCGAATCAATCCCGGCATACCAAGGTCTAGCAGTTTTTAGTTGCGGCAACGCGGTAATCTGAATATCGCCAGCGCTGCGGCGAGGATTCTTGCTGTTCTTGGTATCTTTCCACGGCTCTCCTGTCGCACCATTCTTGCTAACAAAACAAGTTAACGGACTGGCAGGAGCTTTTGTCCTTAAGTCGCTGTACTCTCCTTGAATGAATTGTTGGTTGTATTGACTAATCCTGTCACCTAAGCACCAGTTGTAGTGCATTCTGAGCATACTTATCCATTGTTCCATCTTTGAGCTTTGGACAATGTTTGGCCTCAGTTTGTAGACGTAGTTTGTTAGCAATTTACGTTGGGGATTAGACAACTTATCCGACAATAATATCTCGTTCATTGCTAGTTTTCAAGTAGCACAATCTAAGTTTTAATTTTGTTATTCAAGGCAATATTCGCGAGACTTAAGTCTCGCGCGGTCACCCCGGCCTGAAGGCGCGGGGTTTTCGCGAATTGCTCTATAAAGCGGATAAAGTGCCTGAAGCATCAGGTGTGCGTGTCTTATTGGAATACAGATGGGAAAGTTTGTAGTTCGTTTTTCAGCTATCGAATTTTTGAGCATTGGCAGAAAGCAGTGGAAGAAGTAATTGCGACTTGCTGCACTGTGGAAGAATGGGATAATTTGGGCGAGATTGTGGAATACGAGCTGGTAAAGTTCTGGTATCCGGTAGAGATGGCGAATCAGATTTGGGATGCGTTGCGCGATCGCAGGTATCAAATTAAAGCCACAAGGCGCATGTTAGAAGAATTAGCAGAGGTGAAAGTTGCCCAATTGAGTCAGGCGCGTGTTTAAAACTCTGCTGCAATAGCTGAACAATGGTTAGGGGAAAATATCTTGCCAGTGCTTACGAGTGAAGGGGATGCCCTGGTAAGATTGGAGCGAATGTGCGATCGCGTAATATCAATTTCCCGCGCTCGTGCTACACATCAACGATATACCGATTGTAGGGGCGGGTTTTACCAATAACCAATGCCTTAAACAAACAATTATAGTAAACCCGCCCCGCCCCGTGTGTAGCGGATGGGAAACGGTATAAATCAACTTTATGAGGGAGGACAGCAGCCCTGCCTGTTTGCTATTTTATTGCTGGGTTCGGCAAGAGATTTATTTCACGCTAACGTGAAAGTTTTATTTCAAATTTGGATTGATGCGATCGCCAATGTATTAATCGATTCAGGGATGGAGCGGGAACTTGCCGTACAGAGGGGAGAAGATGCAGCGATCGCGAGTAGGAAACAAAGACATCGTTGATAATATTAAGCTTTGTGAAGGTAGAATCAGATCGGGAGATGGCTGTTTTAGCTTTGCTGAAAAATCTGTCTGTCGTTGTTGAGAATGACTCGAAGAGGTGTACCGTGACTGTCAACTGCGCCGTAGACTGCGTTAACGGTTGCGTTTTGGGCGACAAATGCCCTAATAAGGAACATGCAGCCGAAGCATCAAAGTTCATCAGCGAGACTTCGTTGGATAAAATGCTGGAAATTGCTCAAGAAGCCTTGAGAAAGAAACTGACTCAACCACCGAAATGGGTTTTTCCCGACGAGCAACAATAGTGGACAGTTGACAGTGGACAGTGGATAGTTGATAGTGGACAGTGGACAGTGGACAGTTGACAGTTGACAGTTGACCAAAAAGGGGGAAAGGGGAAAAGGGAAAAAGGGGGAAGATTAGTCCAACCCAATAGATATGTTGCACGATCGCTCTCTGATTGAGCCACTTTTACCATCTTTTGAAGACAGGTTTCCCCTTTCCCCCTTTCCCCTCTCTCCTGACAGTTGACAGTTGACAGTTAGCTGCGGCTAAAGCTTATAAGATTTTTTGCTTTCCCCCTCAAAGGGGGAGGCTAACAAATCATTTTTCTGGTGAGATCTAAGCGAGACTAGAGTTATGCGATCGCTAATCTAAAAATGTTCTTATAAGAACATTTTTACTTTCTCACATAGTACAGCCAATACCCCCTTCTATTTCCCAATCTAAAATCTGCAATCTGCCATCTAAAATCAAATCCCTTCGCCATTTTCTAGCCGATCTAATAAACCAGCGGCTGTTTGGCGCCAACGTTGACGATTGTTGGCATCTTCTGGCTTACTTGTGAGGCTGCGTCCTTTTAATTGGGGATATTTCCGATAGAATAAGGCGTCCACTTTACTGTTAAATTCTACTTCTGGAATTCCCAACGCTTGGCGGCGCTTGACAATTTCATTTAATTGTGCTATCTCTTCTTGACCTAGAGATGGGGATGGTAGAGAAATCTGGGGTAAAGAAACGGGCAAGGATATAGCAGGAGGTTGCCAACGGGAAATACCGGAAACGCCGGTGCTGACGAAAGTCCAGACTTTGACTAAACCCCAAGCACCCATTCCCAGCAGCAAAACTAATAACATGCTGTGAAAAGCTGCTTGCAAGTTAGCCAAAAGATCGTTGCTGATGGGAGACTGGGGAGATTGTAGCGATCGCATTTTAGTCGTAGTCGGGCCAGAAACAACTCTGCTGAGGTTGCGCTGTAGGCGTCCGACAAAATTTACCGTTTGCATTTGGGAAACGGCGTGGGTAGCAACTGACCAAAGTTTGGGACTAACGACGGGGGCGGCAGCTACTGCGGGGGAAGAAAGGTTAAGGTTGGCGGAGTTTAAAGCTTGTAGAACATCGGCGGCGGATTGGAAGCGATCGCGCGGTCGATATGCCAACATTTTATCTACCAGATTGCCCAAACCCGCACTCACATTCACATGTTTGCGCCAGTGCCAAGCTGCCTTGGAACTATCGTACAGCGCTTTCGGATCTTTACCCGTCAGCAATACCAGTACCGTCACGCCTAGCGAGTACAAATCGCTACTAGGAAAAGCTTGCCCGTGTTGAATTTGTTCCTGGGGAGCAAAACCTTCCTTACCCAACAGCGTCATCATCGGACGTCCGGTAGACTGAGAAATAATTGTAGTTGCAGCTTGCTTAACCGCGCCAAAATCAATTAATATCGGCAACTTGTCCCCACTCCGCTGAATCAGGTTTTCTGGCGATACATCGCGATGCACCACCCCCAAAGAGTGAATGTACTCCAATACTGGTAAAATTTGCCGCAATAATTGGACAACTTCCCCCTCGCTAAACCGCCCCTGGGGGTGAGACTGTAACAAATCAGTATAAGTTTGACCTTCAACGTATTCTTGGACTAAAAATAAAGCTTCTCTATTTCCCACATTCATCCGCATTAACTCGCGGAAGCGCGGAATTTGAGAGTGTTGCAGTTTATACAGCACCCCCGCTTCGCGCTTGAACAATTCTTCAGCTTTTCGCACCTCGCGGGGATCTTGTACTTGAGGTGCAAATTCTTTTAAAACGCAATACTCATTATAGCGATTGAGGTCTTCAGCTAAGTAGGTGCGCCCAAAGCCACCGTAGCCCAATTCGCGCACGATGCGATAGCGCTTTTCTAAAGTTAACCCAGCGGTAAGCGGCGAGGATTTTAACATGCTTCACACCCAAGGAGAGAGTCGGAGGATAAAATAGACAATTTTAAACCTATATTGATTGGATACAGCGATAGACGCACCCAATCCGGTCGATCTATTTTAGATTTTCGATGGTAAATTTTAGATTGTCTGGTGGCGAAAGTACAGATTTTAGATTGACCCCTTCAAGGGTAGGTGTATTGGCAGTACTTTGGACAATCTTAAGTGTGCGGTTTTGTAAGTGTAACGCTCTGTAGGGCAGAAGTACTTTTTCCTTCTTCTTTCTTTGCGTACTTCACGTCTAATTCCCTAGCGCAAATCGCTTCCCTAATGCTGCTCAATCATACTAATTTTCCGAACCCAAATGATATCATATCCGGTAGTATTAGACTCGTACAGTCAATAGTTTTGTAGGGGCGGGTTTTACCAGCCAATCTGTCCAAGCACGAGATATTTAATTAAACCCGCCCCCCCCGCGTGGTTATTTAACGCAAGTTGCTAGTTACAAATATTGTCGGTTTGATCCCCCCTAACCCCCCTTAAAAAGGGGGGCTAGCACCGGATTCTTAGTCCCCCTTGACAAATATTGTCGGTTTGATCCCCCCTAACCCCCCTTAAAAAGGGGGCTAGCAATGGATTCTTAGTCCCCCTTAAAAAGGGGGGAAGCGGATTCTTAGTCCCCCTTTTTAAGGGGGATTTAGGGGGATCTAAAATGCTTGAACTCATAACTAGCAACTTGACCTATTTAGTTTATTTTCGCGCCATCTGACGCAGGTGAGCAGATTCTTCTAAAATTTCTGCCACGCCTTTTTCTTCAATTCGCTTGACGTAGTTGATTTTAATTTCTTCTAACATGTCTACAAGTAAAGCTTGCAGTTCTTGAGTATTTTCCTGTTTCTGTAACTCAAATTCCAAAGCTGTTTTAAATTTTTCGACTAGACGCCCAGTGAGTGCGGTAACTTCTGGATCTTGCAGGGCATTTTCTAAGGTGGTTTGGGTGGTTTGAGAAAGAGATTTAGCTAAATTTTCGCTCAATTGGTGGGGAAGCTGGTTTAAACCTGGTAGGTTTTGAATTGGTTGATAAACGGGAGATTGCTTGAGAATTATTTCAATAATCTGATCGAGTAATGCTTGAAGTTCGGGCTGAATTTTAGGCAGAACATCGTAGACGCTGAGACGGATGAGACGGGATGCGTTCGCGTAGCGTGCCGGAGGCATATCGCTTGCAGTTCGTCGGTATTATTTACAGTAATATAAGCACGGCGAGATGACGACTGAAATAGCCACCTTGCCGCATCACCGCGCCCAATAGCTTCTTGCATTTGGTTGACGATTTCCACGCCGACAATTTCAGTCATTTCTTCGGCAAAGTTTGCCACAAAATCGCGATTAATTTGCTTGCGAATAGGTTCTAAATTAATTAAATCAGTTTGTTGCAGCCGAATCGTTACCGGAACAACTCTCAACCATCGCCAAAAGGGAAACAGTAAGAAAATATCGTACCAGCGCCTGAGCATGGCTTCGAGCCAACTTAATTGGGAATTTTGCCGACTAATAGCGATAGCGCGGACGAGGAAATCTAAGGCGAATAGGAGAACAAATGGTAGATCAATTTGCCAAAAATAATCGATAAACTTACCATTGATGCCCAAACCGCGATAGTAGTTGGTTGCCATCAGCGGTTTAACTTCACTATTAAAGAAATCGAGTTCTTTTTGCCAACCAGCTTGGGAGAGATAAGCTTGACTCCAGAAGGTATCAAAAGCAGCGTGGATCGAAGTTTTATCCGTGCGATCGCGTAGCATATTCTTAATCTTTTCTAACTGCCCGCTTTTATTCGCCAGGGCAAACGGATTTTCTTCAATCAGGCTGTGACTCAATGTCCGCAATTGACTTAGCGAGGTTTCTACCTCCGGCGAGTCTAAATTAGTTAGCTTTAGCTGCGCTGACAATCCATTTACCTGGTTCAGATATTTCTGGGTATCTCGATGGGGTTCAATTCCCTTGATTTGGTCGTAGACTTGAGTCAGTTTAGGAGTATATTGCAGGTAAAAGTCCCGCCAGGGTATATAACTTAAATCAAAAAAGACTAAAATTAAATTAATTAAGGCAATCAAAGCCATCAATCGCGATAACCAACCGAATCGAGGCACAGTAGATTTGTTAATAGCGAGATTTGATGTCATATGGTAATTTTGGATTGAAATAAGCATATACTAAATGCGATCGCGTAGCGTGCCGCAGGCATATCGCCTAGCGACGATGTCAAGAGATCGAGTAACATCGACCCAGGATAATTGCTTCCCATAGGTTAGGGCAATGGTACAGCAAGTTAGACCGTCAGAACCGCAATATAGCTGCGTCGTCCCCATAGATAGTATCACGGGAAACGCCGACGAAGAAATCATCGCCTTTGGCGTTACCGCAGAAGATGCTAAAAACCAAGCTACCCAGTTATTGTCATCTAGTTATGGATGCAGCGAAGCGCAAATTAACGAGTTGCTGTTGCAAGCAATTATAGAACCTGTAGCGCAATGGTGTGCTTCCAAGGATGCAACCCCATAGAAACCCGGTTTCTGTTGGCAATCGTCAAAATTAGCATAACTTGGAACTATGACAAAAGCTGAATTTCGTTTCTTCGCAGAACTGAATTTCTTTTTACCCCCCAACAAAAGAGATGTAAGCTTTGCTCATTTTTTTGAGGAACGCGCTTCAATTAAGGATACCATCGAATCCTTGGGAATTCCCCATCCAGAAGTGGCTTTGATTGAGGTTAACGGCAATTGGGTAGACTTTTCTTATATTGTCCAAGATGGCGATCGCATCAACGTTTATCCAATCTCTACATTACCTGAAATTCCCCCAACTATTAGCGTACAACCTCAACAGCTGAGTGTGGCGCGCTTTGTTTTGGATATTCATTTGGGAAAACTGGCAAATTCTTTACGTTTACTAGGATTCGATACGCTTTACCGCAATGACTACCACGACGAGGAATTAGCACAGATTTCCGCTAACGAGAAACGCATCCTATTAACTCGCGATAAAGGTTTGTTGATGCGGAGTATCGTCAGGTATGGATATTATGTCAGATCGACCAATCCAGAACAACAAATCGCCGAAGTATTGCAACGATTCGATCTGTTTAATTCGCTGACGCCGTTTAGTCGCTGTTTGCGTTGCAATGGCGGATTAGAAACCGTGGCAAAATCATCAATCATCGACCAATTACCCGAAAGTGTAAGATTGCAGGTTGATCAATTTCAACGCTGTGGTGAATGTCAGCAAATTTATTGGCGCGGTTCTCACTACGAACAGATGCAACAGTTTGTTGAGCGCCTGCTGTCAGCGAAAATTCGCTGATAGAAATCCGGTTTCTAGGTAACGCAAGTTGCTAGTTACAAATATTGTCGGTTTGATCCCCCCTAACCCCCCTTAAAAAGGGGGGAACCGGA